>Ga0114971_10000218_pt1 | contig 36802 bp, 35 predicted proteins | sample M_140625_MF_Meta_FD_87320 | JGI IMG/M metagenome (GOLD analysis project Ga0114971, IMG submission 87320) | Freshwater microbial communities from Lake Montjoie, Canada to study carbon cycling - M_140625_MF_MetaG | ecosystem: Environmental > Aquatic > Freshwater > Lake | place: Lake Montjoie... | reverse complement strand
TCGCTAGTATCCGCTACAGGATCGCTAGTATCCGCTACAGGATCGCTAGTATCCGCTACAGGATCGCTAGTATCCGCTACAGGATCGCTAGTATCCGCTACAGGTTCGCTAGTATCCGCTACAGGATCGCTAGTATCCGCTACAGGTTCGCTAGTATCCGCTACTTCGTCATCAATAACTTCATTATCGCTAACAGGTTCTTTGATGTAATAATCCACAAAAACGAATCCGTCGTCATCAACCACTATACTATCTTTGTCATCAAGTGAATAGATTAGTTGAATCAATCTATTTTCTTTAAACTTGATTTTACTGTTCTTTATGATATTTTTAAACGATGTAATAGACAACGACAGGATTACATCGTCATAATAAGGAACGATAGTATTAAAGTATAGATAAAAGTTCGTAAGCGTATTATAGTAGACCGCTTTAAAGTTATTGAACACATTTAAATTCATTTTGTTTTTGTTTTATTAGTTTAATATTGTTGATAACTTTTATATATATTTACACTCTGTTTTTAATATAATATACGCAAATGGAAAGATTAAAATTGGTTAAAATTGCGGTATCAAAGGGTTTAAATGTCTTATCCCTTAATTCAATATTTAATCTTCTTAGATTTGGTTCTGGAGGATTTAGAATATACACGGATGGGTCAGACCAGTCAAACGAGGATTGACTATATGATATTTCCGAAAATGTATTTGTAGAATATGGTATGATATCAAAATACTTCACGGTATTAAATACGTCACTACTTGTAGTCAATAACGCGTATGTAATTAAATCTATTTTTAAAAACTTTATTTTTGTTTTCATTTCTGAGGGTGAGGTAAATCCAGTAGGTATGAAATATACCTTATTGTACTCATATGGAGTTGTCACATTTACATCAAAAGTAACTTTTCTTGTTGATGAGGTTCCCCAATCATTCGTTGTGAAAGTCATAACGTTAGTTGTTGTATTTCCTAAATCATTCCAAATAATTCCATCAACAGATCCCTCGACCTTAACTGCTATATTTACAGTGTTATTTTCAGGTGTTGTAGGTGATGCTACATTTTCAATAACAACTTCAACACTTTTAACAAATCTTCTTTCAGTAGGTGTATTATTAGCTTTATAATAAATTAGATAATCTGTATCAGAAAACATCATAAATCGTGTTGATAATGGAGTCTGCTGACTAAATATATTAATAAATTTTGAGTTTTCTCGTAATACTTCTCCGGATACTGTTATGGTGTTGTCGTAAAGTATTAAAGCACTATTTTCTGCGGGTTGTGTAATAGTTTCAGTCTGTGTGACCCCATTATTCATACTATTAAGAATTGGTTTGTATATGTTTACACCTGCTGTTTGGAATAAGTTAGAGATGAGACCTTTCAGTATGTTAGTGTTTGTAGATACTTGAATGGACTTTAAATAGGATAGCGAGCGATCATAATCATTAATAGATAGATGTATAGGATCGTTTTTTTTATATAATAAATGGGATGTGGTGTTGATAGCAGTTGTTGATGTTATAGATGCTCTTAGAATTTTTACGAAGACTATATTTTTGATTGGTTCTACTAAATCAACATAAAAGCAGGTTTCACTAGGATTAATTGAAAGACAATTTTGATCGTTTAAATTCATAACGATCTTATCGTATTTAAAAATATTCTTTAAATCTACGGAACTCATACCTGATATCTTATATTTACTATATATATTTATTATTTAGGAATCATATCATCCGCATACAACCACAAAAATATATAAAGATTTTGTGTTATATAATAAACATAGAGAAATATCAAGAAATGGTGAATACAGATGAGATCGCAGCAGGTTTTGACATTGGAACTACGACAAGTTGCGCTGCCGTATGGATGAATGACCGTGTTGAGATTATTCCCGACGGACAGACTGGTTCCCGCATTATCCCTTCGTATGTTTCTTTTTCGGACGAAGAGAAACTTGTTGGAGATGCTGCGAAGAATCAATCTACAATGAATCCTAAAAACACTGTGTATGACGCGAAGCGTCTAATTGGTAGGAAGTTTAGCGATGCAGTTGTTCAGGAAGATATTAAACTGTGGTCGTTTAATGTCACTGGCGATAGCAATAATAAACCTTTGGTAAACGTTCGCTATAAGAACGAGGATAAGCAATTTCATCCTGAGGAGATTTCAGCGATGGTTATTCAACGCCTGAAAGAGACTACGGAATCTTTCCTCGGTCATCCGCTTAAAAAGGTGGTTATCACAGTTCCTGCGTATTTTAATGATTCACAGAGACAAGCGACGAAGGATGCTGGAGCGATTGCGGGTCTGGAGGTTCTACGAATCATCAATGAGCCAACTGCTGCGGCGATCGCTTATGGTCTTGATAAGACGGGTGATAAGCAAGAGAGGAATATTTTAGTGTTTGATTGCGGTGGTAAAGTTCTGCTACCTACGGAGTATGCCCGTACACCCATTGCTTGTTGTTAAACGATCGCGATGTGTGGAAGCCGGTTAATTGCTGGAAACTCCTAAAACCACTATCTACCACAGCGGAATGCGTGAGCATAAATGCGAAGGTTTGAAAAAGATATGGATGAATGTATTCTATTTTAATAGGATATTATGAAATGGACAATCAGCAGCCAATATTGTTAGTGATAACAATACGGTTCAACGACTAGATAAAGTAAGGTAATTATTATGTATGTAATCATCACCATAAATATCCACGAATGCCGGCGTTTAGATTTGAAAATTGATAATAATGTATAAACACATACCATTATATTAGAATTAGAATAATGGACGAAAGGTTGAAAATATTAAATACTATAACCGAGATCACGAAAGATAATATCCCTATAGAAATAAAAAGCATTCAATTAGAATTTTCTTGTAATAAATATTCATCAAAAAAAAATAGCATTTATCACATTACACTCAATGACAAGCACTTATCAAAGAGAGATGCGTTTCATATTAAATACAATTGTATAACGTGTGACGCAACTCACATCGTAGGAACTACACAGTTTTTAAGAAAGATAAACAAATGTTCTTACCGTTGTGGAGAATGTGTAAATAAAGAGGAGGCGAAAAGATTAAATCATTCTTACTATTTATCTTGTTTGGATAATAAGGATACTAAGAATGTTCAACGGGTGCCTGAAAAGTCTTTGACGCTAAGAGAACAAAAAGAGGAGAGTGAACTGCTATTTGATGAATATGATGACGATTTCAAGAATACTTACTATTCGTATCATTTGACAAATGAGGATTATAAACGAATTTCTAAAAACATAATAAGTCTCCAAAATGGAAAATATAAAATAGAAGATTTAGAATATTGGTCTGTTTTCAAAACAAATAACCAGATGCTATTTTCGGGCGTATTCTATGACAATACAAATGATCTAATTATTAAAGCGAATCAACCTATAATGCGATGTGATAATTGCGGTAATGATTGGCGCGCAAAGACATTAGAGAAATATAAAAATTGTTATAAAATATTATGTTCGTCTTGTACATTGTGTAATAAGACGTTCAAGATTCGATCCACGAAAAACTGCGTGAATGATAGTCTTCTATATCAGTCTAAATTGGAATTAAACTTTATCAACTGGTGTAATAACAATGGTTTCATTGTAAAAAATGGACCAATGATCCCCTATGTATTTCAAGGGATCGTTAGGAAATACAAGGTTGATTTTATGATAAACGACTTATTAATAGAAATAAAAGATAATCATATTTGGTATAGAAATGATATTAAATCTGGAAAGAATGAAGCGAAAATAAATGCTGTAAAAGAGGAGATACAAAAGGGAAATTATAAGGAATATTATTTAATAACACCTGACATTTGGGTTAATACATTAAAAACAATTAAACAACATATCAAATCTAAATAAGATATAGTCTAAACTTGTGTGAAAGCATGAGAAATAATAGTTAAACGCTATTATGGTAATAATATCGTGTTTGGGAACACACGATGTATCTATTTTAACTCTGGATGGGGGTATTTTTGAGGTAAAGGCAACTGGTGGAGATACGCATTTGGGAGGTTCAGATATTGACAACCTGATTGTAGAGTGGTTGTGTGAGGATATCCAGAAGAGGATGAAAAAGAATGTTAGGGAGAATGCTCGTGCTTTGAAGCGTCTTAATATTGCTGCGGAGAAGGCGAAGAAGACGCTATCATCATCTACTACAACTACGATTGAGGTTGAGTCGCTACTAGACGGTGTGGATTATAATACGTCACTTACGCGTGCGAAGTTTGAGCAACTTGCCGACAAGGTATTCGCAAGAACTCTGGAACCTCTTGACAGACTTCTAAAAGACGCGAAGATGTCTAAGGGGGATATTCACGAGATCGTGCTTGTAGGTGGTACTACGCGTATTCCACGTGTCCAAGAGATCCTTTCCAACTACTTTAATGGAAAGCAATTGAACAAATCGCTAAATCCCGATGAAGCGGTCGCATATGGTGCTGCTGTTCAGGCATCTATTCTAACAGGACAGGGCAATTCAAAGACGAATGAGTTGCTTCTGCTTGATGTTGCACCTCTGTCACTTGGAATTGAAACGGCGGGCGGTGTGATGACGAAGATTATTGAACGTAATACGACGATTCCTACAAAGAAGTCGCAAACGTTTTCAACCTATGCGGATAATCAACCGGGAGTTGATATCAAGATTTACGAAGGAGAGCGAGGATTTACAAAGGATAATAATCTTCTAGGAAGTTTCCATTTGGACGGTATTCCACCGATGCCTCGAGGACAACCACAGATTGAAGTATCATTTGACGTGGATGCGAATGGTATTATGAATATTTCAGCGGAAGAGAAGACAACCAAGAAGACGAATCATATTACGATTACGAATGACAAGGGTCGCTTGTCAAAGGAGCAGATTGATGAGATGATCAAGAAGGCGGATGAATTCAAGGAAGAGGATAATAAACTCAAAGAGAAGATTGAGGTAAAGAATGGACTTGAGAATTATCTGTATAATCTTAAAAATACGATGGTGAAACGCGATGATTCACCAGCAGTTCTAAATGAAATTAAAGTAGAACTTGACCCGATTATTGAGGAAGGTATTAAATGGTTGGAAGAAAACGACAAGGCGGAAACCGACGTTTATAAGGAAAAACAAAAGGAGCTTGAAGGAAAGGTGAATCCTTTGATGCAAAAACTATATAGTCAGGCAGGGGGGGCACCGTCAATGAACGCGAGTGCGGAAAGTGCTGGAGATGACGAAGAGGATGACGAAGAGGATGACGCTGAAGATGCGGGAGGTGATGCCACGGGAACACCGAAGATAGATGAACTTGATTAAGGAATGTGAACTAGCATCTACTTTCGCATCATTAAGAAAGCGATAGGTAACGCCATTAATGAGAATAGCACTGCGAGACCGACAAATAGCGCACCTATAATATTATAGATGAAGTATATCTCGCGTTTTATATCTTCACTACATTCGCAATTTATTTCTTTTAATTTATTTATAAATACGATAGCGATTACAATATTTGCGAATCCGAACAAACCGACAAATCCAACAAATATACGATATGCTGTGAATAAACTGTTGTTGGCAAGATCGGCTTGTGTGAGACTATTTGAATATAAATACATATTTATAAGTGTAGTTATTATCATTATCGGTATACTAGCGTGTAAATAATACTTGATATAGGTTCGCATCCAAGATTCACTGCATTTACATTCAGGTATTTCCTCTAATTTAAAAATCCAAACAAGGGCATATATGTTGATGATTAACCCTAGTAATCCTAAAAAAATCGCGAAGAGCATCCCTGCTGATTTACTTGATGCTGATATAGGGTTTACAGGACTTCCGACACCGCCAGGACCGCCAGGAGTTCCTGGAATAGGCGACAAGTTCTTTAATGACTTTAATGTCTTTGACAATGACTTTGTGTTTTTGGATTTACGAGGCATTTTTAATTATTTATTTTTATTCTACTTATTACAAAATATTTTTATTACAAACCCTAGTATATAAATGTATGTATGTAATTATATATATAAATGCAAGGAATTGAAAACCTAGGTTCTACATGTGCGATTAATAGTTTAATCCAAGTGATCACACGAAATAACATACTACGTGGTATTATTTTAAACAATACCTTCGCAGACAATACTATATCCGGACAATTAAAAGAAATTATAGACCTTATGTATGTTCGTGATAACTCCATCGTTCCTCGCAAATTCCTACATACCTTTTATAGCATCTTCAAAGACATCTTTTATCCTGGAGAACAGATTGATATCGGAGAATTATGGACATACTTGAGTGATAAAATAGCAGAGGAAATAGAGACATCCGCTGGCATGCAAGCAACGCGTGCCAAATTTGTTTTTGAGGATCAATTGACACAGGGGGTTATCTACAAAGACGACGTTGAGTTTCATAATGCGTTTGTCAGTTGCAAATTATTAAAAAAAAAATATGAATATTATTATAATAAATTTAATACAAAGATATCGGTATGGCAGGAGAACACTCAGGGGTTTTATTTGAATACTACGCGATGCCTTTACTGTAATTCAACATTCTATAATTTTGAACCATTTACATCGCTTAACCTGGATATTCCAGCGGATATCGCGCATCCTAAAATATCGGATATGATAACGAATTCATTGAAAGAAGAGATCATACAATGTGACGACTGGTTTTGCTCTACATGTAACAAGAATACCGCCTATAAAAAATCTACGAAATTATGGAAATTACCCGATGTATTCGTAATAATGATCAAGCGTTTTATGAACACACACGAAAAGAACGACGCACCAATAACAATAAACGACTATTTAAACTTCAACAAAGGAAGCGTCTTGTCAAATAAAAAAGATGTCATTTATGACTTTTCGTCCGTTGCTTTACATTTCGGTTCATTACATGGAGGGCATTACTCCGCGATTTGTAATACTCCCAACGGCGATATTTTGTATGACGATAGGCGTGTTCATAAAATCTCAGGGTTTAAAGATAATAGTCAAAGCGCATATATGGTCGTATATACGATGAAAAGCATATAAGGAGAATTGCGAAGCAAGCGAAGCGTATATCAATTTATTATTTTTATAAATTCTTATTGATTTTAGCGGGTAATCCGTGTCCGAACAAGATCATATATATAAGTATGGCAGCCGCAATCAATATACTCCGGTTCTCCGCAATTCGCGGATTTTGTTGGAAAACAAACACCATTAGCAGATATAAAACGACTCCTATAATCACCGAATGTAATACCATCATTAGACCTCGTTCCATAGTATTTATATTAAAAGTATCGTATCTATTATATAGTATGAAAAATTTTGTGTCGGGTTCATCTAGAATATTTATCGCCTTCACCCTATTACATTTTGCGAAAAGACATCAGGAAAGCTTAGACCGTATAATATTATACAATTACTTAAACAGACGCAAGGCTGAACGCCAAATAATACAAAAAGATAAATAAAATAATAATAGCGACAATCAATATATTTTTTCCAGTAATACCGCGGTATATACGGTATTTGCTAATAACCTCCGGGTATAATTCGCCCGCAAGGTATATCGCATTGGAAACCGCGCTCTCAATGGTGGTATAACTGATATAACTTTTTCCGTTATGCGTTCCTAGATTATATACATTATTAATACTACTATAAAAAGGTATGTATTTTTCACTGTATGTATTGAAATACGCATTGTCCCGACAAGACCATTTATTTTTATAGGTATCGTAATAATTGTTTGGATTTACGATCGCCTTGTAATCGTCTGGCAAATCCGCAAAAATACTCTCTTTCATCTGCCGATAAACCTCTTTGATCAATTCGTCAGCTGTACATTCATTCGCCTTCTTATACGTTGCCCTACTATTTATATCACAGATACTAACAGCTGTGCTTAGAACAGTTGAATACCCATCCTCAACCTTCTCCATATAATCGCTCAGATTTATTATAACAATTCCCCAATCCGTATCGAACGTCAGTCCATTCACAAACGGTAACCCGAGTTTCCCCTTGAAATGATAGGTTATGGATATATAATCTATATATTTGGTTTTATCCACCCATCCCTCAAAATCATTATAATTGCCAAAAGCATTTCGCAAACCATCCTCATATTTAATGATATTCGCAAGCGCAACTGGAGGAACCGCAAATACCAATTTGCCACACCTTATTTTTTCGGTATTACTCATGGTTACCGTTTCCACATTATTATTTAAAATATCATAATCGACGATGTGGAATCCAAGCATAAAATCGACCCCTCGATTACTTAGAAACTTCTTCCATGTACTAAATAACACGACATCAAGAGGCGCCTTTGGTTGATATATTTGCAACATAGGACTATTGTCGGTCAGTTTTAATATTTTGTTTAAACTATAAGAATATACATTGCCACCGTCGGTAAAACGACACATTCTGTCAAACATATCAATTACTTTCAGTGAAAACCCGTGCCCTCGTAAATACTCGTATAAACTGATATTTTTTCCATAATCATCGTCAATCACAAACATTAGGTATGCTAAGGAGAACATCACAAACTCATAAGGCGTATAATAAGGTAGTAGTTTTTCCTTGACGACATCAATAATCGAATATTTATAATTCATAAATACATCATTGATCGTTAACCCCATCTCACTCATAAGATTAAAGAAGTTGTAATATAAAGACAAATAGATACGCGGACCGTGTTCTGTAAATAAACCATCCACACCCCGTTTAACACGGTGGCATCCGCCAATCTCGGTCTCTTTGTCAATGATTAATATCCTGCGATACAAAGAACTTGACGCGTGTGCTAGTGCCAATCCAGCAGGTCCCGCACCTACAATAACCAAGTCATAGTGTCTCATATATGATTTGAGATTTATTACTATAATAAGGTATTTATATTTTATATAATATAATAATATATATAAACAATTATTATAATAATAATATAGTAATATAATAAAATGGAAAATGTTAATAGTCAACTACTAGATATCTCTTTTGTAGAGAATGATATGATCATCGCATATGATAACGATATGACAGAGACACTCGTAATCGGTAAGGAAACCTACGATAAGATGTATAAGGAATGGCTCGTTGAACAACCGCCATTTATTTCGGATGTATATAAGCAGATGATGAATAACATCATTCTATCGTCCATTCATAATAATCAGAAGTGTATCGGTGACTTGAACGGGTTTTTCCGCGTAGAGAATAAGGATGAAGCGATGAATTTCATTAAATATATGCGAGGTCGCGACTTGACGCAGGAGAAACTGAAATGGAACAAACCGTTTGGTGATCTCTATAATAAGGGTAATGAACATACCGTTTAGTTAGCGCTACCTAAACCAACCACAACGACATCATTATAAATGACGTATCCTTCAAACAAAAGACGACTTGATAGACATTCGGTGAGCCTTCGTATATCGTCGCAATCGTCGTAAGGGTTTAATTCAAGAAAGCGTATTAATTTCAAGCAATAATAGATTAGATCAAACCCAAGAATTATTGCTTTTTCTATATCAACCCTACAGGATAATTTATTTTTATCTACAAAGATACGGAATGAACCGCCCGTATATTGTAAATTATAAATACCGCTACGACCTCTATGTAATCGCATAAGATTTCTATTTTCATCATTGTCATTATAGATGATCGCTGCGAACTCCTCAATAATCGTTTGAATATACTCAAAGTCGCACGATACGTATGATACAGGGTATTCTATATATTTTATTTTTGATAGATTCCTATCTTCTTTGATATAATACGAGCGATATAAATATATAGTATCCTTACCTATCACGCAATAGCGCAGTTTGGATTTTGCGAGTATGTCATAATAGTCGTATAATGTCTTCGCGTTGCTATTCTCAATCTGTTTCAGACAACCCGTAAATACATTCTTGTATATAAGGGATTGTATGTCCTCTGGTAAGTCGTATAAATGGTTCATTTGTTTGTTCATAAGCATTTCATATTTTCCTTATATATAAAAAAATGACTTAGATATTACCGTAAGAAGCGAAGAGCAAAGCACGACTCTTAAAATGCCTACGCGTATTGAAGTATTACCTGAGGATATAAAGACAGTAATATACCGGAACCTGTATTCGTCTATATTAGGCGATATGAGCCGCGCAGATATTTACAAGAATACGAAACACTTTCATAAATTGTTAGAGATCACCGACAACCCCTTCGTAGATGATTTGGATTACTTAGGAATGCTAAATATAAATAGCGTATATGATATTTTCAAATATAAAAAAAATTATGAACTGTTCCAACCGGAAACCGCAATCTATCAGCGGTATTATTTTACAAAGAAGTTGGAGATAACATTGGACAACATAGAGATCTCAAATGAAATACTTTATAACCTCTATAAAGCAAATAAAAGATACTATTGGGCGTTTGTGAATGAATATAGTACACAACTAAGAATCCGTAAGGGAACATTTATATTACAACAAACCTACCCTTTTTCGTGTATGGCAGAATTATTATATAATGTAATTGCGTTTTACAATCGTATCAAGGATATCCTCTGTGCGAATCTTAGCTATCTTGAATATATTGAAGATGATGTTGGAGCATTGACGCGAAGGCAAAAGAAAGATAAAAATATTATAGAAGATGCCATCGGTTATCACATCAATAACCGCTTTATTATCCGTTTTGATTATGATATAGATGAGAAGACGGCGTTTCCTATTTTGCTATCTTATTAGTCGGTTTAGTTTTATGTTCCTTGTCATATTTTTTTATCCATTTGTCAAGTTGATCAAACGCAGAAACTTCTTCTTTTTTAAAAGGTGGAAGTGTACCAGCTTTCCTTTTTCGTATATATTCAATAAATTCAGCGTTCAATTTTTTTATTTCTTCCATTTTTTGTTCCATTTTTTGTTCTTTTGTAAGAATATCCGTAATTTCAAACACTTTTCGTTGTCGTACATGTGTTTTAGGAGGTGATCGTTTAGGAGGTGCTGAATGTGGATGTTCTGGTCGGCGTGCATGTGTTTTAGGAGGTGCTGAATGTGGATGTTCTGGTCGGCGTGCATGTGTTTTAGGAGGTAAAGGAGGTGATCGTTTAGGAGGTAAAGGAGGTGATCGGCGTTCTGTATCCCTAATTTTAATATTAAACAGTTGTTGTGTTTTAGGAGGTGATAGTTTAGGAGGTAAAGGAGGTGATCGGCGTTCTGTATCCCTAATTTTAATATTAAACAGTTGTTTTTTTTTAGGAGGTGATCGGCGTTCGGTATCCCTAATTTTAATATTATACAGTTGTCGGCGTTTAGCAGGAGGTGCTATATTCATATATGTTCTCTAATATTAACTAATATTTTATATATATATTATAGAAGGAGGGATGAGCGTAAAAGTTTGTATAGGCGATATGATGTGTTTTGCAACAAGTATGAATCCAGATATTATAAATTATATTATAACTGCAATCATTATATTTTCTCCCTTAGTGATTGGATTGACAACCGGTGCAATGTACAGGAATGCGTGGGATGACCCTAAATACAGGAATCTCAAGAAACCATCATATAATCCACCAAGTTATGTTTTCGGTATCGTATGGCCTATCTTGTATTTAGCGATTGGTATTATCTACAGTTATGCGCTATATGATTATAGACGCGGAACAAACAAATCCATCATCTATTTCAAGGATTTTAAATATTGGATTATACCGATCTTGGCATTACTCTTTAATTTCATTTATATACCTGCGTTTTTTGGAGAGAACGGGTTATTAAACGGATTCATAATCATCATTTTCTCATTGGTATTTGCGATCGCAACGCTACTACAATTCTATTTTCAAGATAATTATGATCCAAATATGAAATATTATGCTATACTTGCGCTATTACCCTATATAATCTGGTTATCCTTCGCTGCCGCCTTGTCATTTGAAATATATCGGATGAATTAAATATATATTTTAACTTTTTAAATGTTAAAATAATATATCCATATAAGAATAAGAGTATTTCTTAACTTATAATATGTTAAATCAAAAAAATTATTCATGTGGGATTTGTAAAACTACACCTGACCAAATATCGCATCATAAAGCACATATTGAAACGCAAAAACACAAGGATAAAAGGGAGCTATTCGAGTTAAAACTACATAAGCTAAGCGATGAAGAATTAATGAATAAATATAAAACGACAATTATTGATGATATTTGTAATGAAACGGAGACGATTCTAAATATAAAAAATGATACCACACAGTCATATAATGATTACAAAGACATACAAGATATGATGGCAGAGCAACATTGTATTTCAAACAAGGATGCATTGAAAGACAAGATTCACGAACTACATAATTTCCTTCGCAATAATGGAGCAGGATATGGGATGAATGCGTTGAAGGTGTTTAATGTAATTTACGGACTTAAAAAAATTGACGACAAAGGACTAAACGAAATCGTTGGTTTAAATCCGCAATGTATTTTCCCGAATCTGCTGAAACTTGCGAATGAAAACAAAGATGAGGAACTTGCCAAATTTATTTTACAAGATGTATTAGACGCAATAAATGATAGCGATATCAAGGCGTTTCTATTTTACGAGATACCAAGAAATATGAAAGGAAATGTCTTTGCTCATCTCATAAAGGAAATTAATAACATTACAAAGATTGAAGAGAGTTGCAATGTTCTTTTATCTGGCAAAATTTACGAATACTTTATTGGTAGGGACGCAAGTGCGATTAGCGAACTTGGGGCATATTTTACAGATAGACATATCGTCGATTATATATATCAAAAGTTAGACCCGTCGCTAAACGAGGATGGGACAGTATCATCAATGATTGATATGTTTGGTGGTTCAGGTGGTTTTACAACAGGTTATATTAACTTCTTGAATAAAAAATATCCGGACGGTATTAAATGGGAAACTGAAATAAGGAAAGTATCACACTTTGATATGAATGAAGATGTTATTAAATCTGCTGGTTTAGAATTCTTCTGCTTGACAGGTGTTTTGCCATATATGGAAAATTTAAAATATAAAAACTCGTTCGTCGATGACTTCACGCAAAAATACAAATTCCCTATTACAAACCCGCCCTACGGTGGAGATAGTAATAAAAAAACAGTAGCACAGGAAAAAAGAGAGAAGATTAAAGAATACATCAAGAATGAGTTAAAGAATACAATGATGGACGAAGGAACACGAATAGCAAGACAAAAGCAACTCAAAAGCATAGAAGCGCAAGAGAAGCAGGATAAAAATGAAGGCAATAAGTCGAAGGTATGTGTTGGTTCGTGTAGTAATGATATTCGAAAATTCGCAAAGAAATATTCTTTGACTGGCAATGATAAAGAAAGTTGCTCTCTTATGTTATTGATGGATATTTTAGATATTGGAGGGACTGCGATCGGCGTATTAAAGGAGGGGGTGTTCTTCAATAAAACATACAAAGAAATAAGGAAGTGCTTAATTGAAAATTATAATGTAAGAGAGGTTATAAGTGTTGATTCTGATGCGTTTGAAAACACTTCAACAAAAACTTCAATCGTTATATTTGACAATACCATTGAAAAAACAAGCGAGGTTAAGTTTTATGATTTAGTAGTTGAAAAATATGAGGAGGATAGGTTTGTTGATAATAATGGGGTTATTATAGTTTCTGAAAATAAAGGAGATATTTCTAGAGTTAGTGATAAATTAATATCTGTCGCGACTAGAGAAGAAATATTGGACAATGCTATATGTTCTCTAAATGCCAAAGATTATAACAAGAAGGTAATTGTATGTGGCGAAGGATATGAATTGGTAAGGTTAGGGGATGTTTGTGAATTTAAACCAAAGAGTAAAAGAAAAGCAAGTTATGGAAAGAAGGATGGGAAATACAATTTCTACACATCAAGTGATAAGGTACAAAAATGCGATATAGCAGATTATAATGAAGAATGCTTAATTATCGGATCTGGTGGCGTAGCAAATATTAAAATAGATAATGAATTTAGTTGTTCTGCTGATAATTTCATATTACACTCAAAATATAATAAATACTTATATTCTATTATAATTGGTAATATGAATATATTAATTGATGGTTTTACAGGTTCAGTTTTAAAACATTTATCAAAAGAATATCTTTTAAATCTTCAAATCCCCATCCCAAAATCAGAACAAAAAATAATAGAATGGGTTGAAAAGATATCGAAACCATATGACGAGAAAAATAGCAAACAAAATAAAATTAAAGAATTAGAAGAATATGTTAAAAATAAGATTAAAGATATTGGCGAGAATGAAGAATGCGAAGAAGTTGAATTAGGAAGTGTTTGTGAAGTTCAAGATGGACATAAATTTAAAGATACTGATTTAAATACTGATGTAAATAATATTCCATTAATTAGAGCAACTTATATTACAAATAAAATAATTACAAATTATATAAAAAAAGATAGTAAATTTGATAAATATATTGTCAAAAATGGAGATATTATATTTTCACAAGTTGGTAATGTTGGGTCTATGTGTAAATATCTAGAAAATACAAGTGGATATAATAAGATGAATGCGTTTAGATTAAGAGGAATTGATTTTAATCAAAATTATTTATATTATTATTTATTATCAGATGATTTTAAAACTAAGATATTTTCAAATGGTTCAATTGTTAAATTTATAAAAATTCCAGAATTAAGAAGTATTAAAATCAAAATCCCTAAAAATAAACAACTTATCAAAGACCTTGATCCTACATTTGATGAGATTGAAAAACTTCAAAAAGAAGTCAAAGAAGCAGAAATGCTATACAATCAACTTATTAAAGAGTTGTCTGATGAAGCAATACCACATCAGACGTCGTATCAACCACAACAACTTACCGAGGCTAATGTGGAGACATTAAAAAATACAAGTATTACACAAAGTGTCCCAAGTGTCAAATCTACTTCATCCACAGTATCATCATTAAAGGATCAATGCAGATCGTTGGGTTATAAAGGATATTCTAATATGAAAAAGGACGAGTTAATAAAATTTATAGAAGCAGGAGGCAAACGATAGGTGCTGATCTATCGTCTCCTTGTAATTACTCCTACTTCGTTATATATATTTGTGAAGTCTCTGTAAAAGTCGCCTGGATTTTTAGGCAACATATCATATATATCACAATATCTATTGTATTCACATAGTGTTTTTATATTTTTATTTTTACAAAATTCAACCCAATCTTGTTTGGATTGAATAAACTTTGAAGTATCTGTTCCCATAAAATCATACCAGTTATCCCACACGCCTTTATTTTTAAAGTATTCCTCAGCTCCTTCTATATAATTCGGATGCGTGCGTTCGCTTTTCACGTATTCTTCTTTCGATTGAATATTTAAACTCTTGTTAATCGTTCTAATATAATTATATTCATCCTGTTCTTCTGTAAAGTCAGAACTCAGAGTTTTACTATATCGCAACCGTATCTTCAATTTATTAAGTTCTTCCGCACTCTCTTCAAAATAATAATCTTGATAAAATAATTCCCTATCTCCTATTGGTACGTCTTTATCACATTTCGTAAATTGTTTATTTGCGGTTTGAACTGATATTTTTTGCTCAATATTTAAATCTACGTTTCGCAATTGGGATATGATTGTTCTAATATTCGCAAACGATTTTTTTTCATTATCCCATTTATTTACATTGTCTTCAATATAGGGTATGATGATATATGCTCTCTTATTTGGATTTCCACTTTCTAATCGATTCGGACGCAATAAATATTGTACAATCCTTATTTCACTTTGCATATTACTCGCAACACATACACCATTCAACTTTGGGATATCTACGCCTTCACCGAAGCAATTGACGCAAGTTATGATTCCATATTGTGCGTTCTTAAATTTATAAACTTCTCCGTCAAAATCTTCTTCGCTTTTACTATGGATAGAATTATAATAAATCTTTTCTTTTGCGATCGATATAACATCAGCAGATAAAATAGCGTCTATATATGCAGATGCTTGGTTCGCTTCATCAATTGTCGTGGTATATAACAGGATATGCGACAATCCTTCGTATTTATCGATTGATTTAAGAGTCATATAGCAAGATATGAATAGTTCATTGTTCGTTATTTCTAACTTTAAATTGCTTATGATATTAGTTACTTCATTTTCTGTATTTTTAAGAACTAAAATATTATAATCCGTAATCATTTTACTTTCTATCGCCCAATGAACAGATTTAACATCGATATATTTACCAAATATACTTTCATCGTCCATAGAATACACGTCATTATATTGCGACTCAATGGTTTTCTCAGTTGCTGTCATAAACAATGTCTTATGTGATTTAATTTTATGAAATAACCGAAACCCCTTTCTTTCATCATCCTTATCTAATCCTACTAAATGATGAGCCTCGTCGCCTATTTTAAGATCGAATGTAATATCTAAGCCCGTCAATAGATGACACGAATGATATGTTGTAATTACAAATTTAGGGTCGCTGGAATGAAGCTCCTTTGCCTTCATAAAATCAATCAATTTTATTTTATCCTTTGTAGCATTGATATACTCGTTGCCATCGCCACCAACGAACAATATATTTTTTTTATTTGGAAAGATTTTTAATATTTCATTCATTATTTGTCTTTGTAAATAATTACCCGGAACGCCAATTGCGACTATCTTACATTTTAATATTTTAACAATTAAAATACCTAGCAACGCTTTACCAAGACCACATGCCCATATTAATTTGCCTATATGATTGGATTGATAGAATGCTTCGATACTATTCAATACGTCTACTTGATGTTGTTTTGGTATAATTTTAACCTTTTTATTTTTATATTGCTGTATGATTTTTTGAACCTTTATAGAGTTTAGCAAACGAATAACCTTGTCTGCGTTCGGCAAATTTCGAATACGCTCGCATCTATTTATAGAATTGATTTCATCGTCTGTTAAAACAGTAAAATCAATATTGCTATCATTCAAGTATGGCACTATTAATTCTATAATGGTTCTATCGTAAAACTCCGTTCCTCCGCCTTTATAAATATTATAGGGTTTAAAGAATGATTTGAGACATTTATCTAAAATTTTCATCTTGTCCAAAGGAATCTCAATTAAACGTATGTATTGCCCTCTTTCAATTTCACTTGTAATATATGTGTTGTCGCGATCTTTCGCATAGGTAGTAATACCCATTTTTATAACATTCTCATTCCGCCACCAAATGTTATCGCGAAGATATATGAAACCTTTTGAAAGATTCATATTATTATCATATCATATATTATTTAAATAGTGTCATTTTTTTATTCAAACTAATAATGAATAAAAAGAGAGAAATGTCAGTGCAACCATCCATAAAAAGAAAAGGCTGACAGTTTCCAACACTTTTACAAGGGCAACAAGCATACACTCTATATCAGCAAACACAACAACAACAGTATCAATTAACCAAATAATTAGGAATAAATATGTTCTATTTTACAATATATATTTAAAAAATTGATGGAGTGAATTGAAAATTATAGCAGAGACAAACACAAAGAAGCAGACGAAAAGTCAAAGCAAATCGAACGCAAACGCATATCGAACGAACGCAAAGTCAAACCAAACCAAACCGAACCAAAGATGTCCACATCCACTGTTTCCGTTACCCCTACTATGGCAGTTCTTATCCAGGAAGCGATGGCTAAGATGCCAGATACCCTGAATACCAAAAAGGAGATTGATGAGTATTTCAAAAATGCCATGAAAGAGATCGTGATCAAGAAAAAAGAGGAAGAGAAAGTAAAGAAGGCTACCACAAAGGTAGTAAAGAAACCCGCTGCGAAGCGTGGAGAAAAAAAGGAAAAAGAAAAGGAAGTTGATGACGAGGGTAATGAAATTGAGAAGGTGAAGAAGCCAGTCTCTAATTATATGAAGTTTACAGAGGGTCATCGCTCCAAGGTTAAAGCAGTTATTACAGGATTAAGTCCTCAGAATCTGTTCAAAGAGGTTGCTAAACTCTGGAAGATTTACAAGGAGTTTGTGATTGAGCACAAGGACGAATATTCGGAGGAAGGAGATGAGAAACTTGCCGAACTCTGGGAACTTCGTCTGGAAGAATTGTTAGAGAAGAGAAATGAAGAGTTGAAGGAAGAAGATGAAGAAAAAAAGAGCGAGGAAGAAGATAAGAGTGAGGAAGAAAAAGAAGAGAAGGAGGTAGTGGTAGCAGAGAAGAAGAAGAGGACTAAAAAGGAAAAGGAAGTGAAGAGTGACGATGAAGAAAAGGAAGTAGTGGTAGCAGTGGTAGCAGAGAAGAAGAAGAGGACTAAAAAGGAAAAGGAAATGAAGAGTGATGAAGAAAAAGAGGATGAAGAGAAGGAAGTAGTAACAGAGAAGAAGAAGGGAAGGAAGAAGAAGGAAGAGAAGGAGGACAAGAAGGAATCCTCGTAAAGATCAGAAGATCAGAGTAGGTTAGTATATATCTATATTGTGTATGTATCTATTTTTATATTTTTATTTAACAGTAAATTATATCTATATATTAAATAAAGTCATTTATGCGTTTATTGATTCTCTTGTTCTCCTTGATTTTTCTATCATCTTCTACAAATGCTTATATGAATATAAATATATACGGGACAGGTATGTTTCTGCCTTATAGCATTGGTATCATAGGTTATATAAAGAAGTATTTTCCGCTACCCGATGCGAATATCACAGGTATATCTGGTGGCGCGATATGTTCTATATTATATACACAAGAGGACGACTTGTCAAATCCAGATACAATATGGGATTACACGATCGGTAAGGATGTAAATGAAATTGCGTTATATAAGGACTTGCGAACTTTTCAAAAAAACGTTGGGGATAACTTGAAACTTCGGTATAGGGATGCACCTCGTAATTTCAATAATATATCTGTAATATCTACAAATGTAAATAAAATGAAAAATGAAAAGATATCTAGTTTTGACAGTATCAATGATTTAATAGACTTCAGTCTATGTAGCACATATATTCCCTTTGTATCTGGGGATACGATGGGTAGACAATATAAAGGAACAGAGTATATGGACGGAGAGATATTTCGCGATTATAAGTATGACAAGAAACATACTTGCCCTACTACTATATCCATCCATCGTAAAATATGGGGGCGCAAATTCAATATGAACAACTACCTTTATACAAACAAACAGATATCGCGTGACCTGTTTCATTACGGTTGGGAAGATACACATAAAAACAAGAATGAACTATTCAAATGTATTACTAATACAAAAAACAAAATATACTTAGGGAAGATATTATCTCAAAAATAACTGACTCGCCTTCTCATAAGAATTCTCAATCTTCTTATCATACAACTTCAGTCGTGCTAGTCGCTCTTCTTCAGCCTTCGCATCTTTCATTTTTTTTAATTCCTCAGCTTTCAACTCACGTACAGACAATGTTCTCTTCGCCTTGTTATCGCGATATGCTTCGTATTCATCTACGCTTTTAAATTCCTTTACATTTTTCATTAGACGTGGATCTACTAACCGGGTTCCGTCGTGCGCTCGCATATAATCTGTGTATGCTAATGAGTTGGCATTGGTTTTTTCAATACTACTTGAATAATCGTCGGGACGTTTTCCGCCTAACTCGGTAAATTGTAGAGTCTTTGCGAGTATCAGCGGTTCCGGTTCGCGATACTTGATAAGCGCTTTATTCACAGGGACATTTTTATTAAATAACGCATTAAAACTCTCGCTGTCAATCTTATTCTTTTTTATGAGTTTTTCTATATTGATATCCTCGCGGACTTTCGTAGATTCTTCCATCTTTGATCCATATCCAAACTCAATCTCATCATCATATAATTTGCATTTTTCAAAGTTTTTATTGAACTTATCCGCAGTCATCTTTTCTTTTGATGCCATCACTTCGCTTGGATGCGGTATTGTATCATTGGTCATCTTGTGGAAATAATCGTTCGATTGTTTTTTTAGATCATGATGCCCTTTGTCTTCTTCACGCAGTTTCAGTTCATCCGCGAGTTTTTTAAAGCAATGGGTGATAATATTAAATAAGTCTTTGTTTCCATCTTGCTTGTCGGGGTGTGTATTCATTGCCAACTTGCGATACGCTTCTTTCAACTCGTTCCACGTGAAGTCTTTTGATACATTCAATACTTCGTACGGATTTATACTCTCAATATCTATATTTTTAAAATCAATCTCTTCAATTGCTCCTGTTTTTTGTGAGGCATTATAATATTGCTGATACGTATATTGCCTAGATGAATTTGCACCCATACGATAACTACTATATATTAATCTTATTTATATTGAAGTATAATCGCATAATAATACATATATAAAAATATACTCAATATTTATTTATAATAAATGGCAATAAATAATATTATTATTGTTGGTTGTAATATTATCGGGTTATATTCAGCTCTTCGGTGTGCTGATAACGGTTATAGAGTTTCAATCATTGAGAGATTGTCTTGTGACAAATTAAATAGCAAGCACAGGAATAATTATCGGGTATTCAATAAATCGCATCAATTATACATCCATCTATTGAACCGATTTTCAATCAAATATGAAACCTATAGCTTAAAATATAATGAAAAAACGACAAACGTCTTCTCAGGTATCATTAATAAATCAAAGTTAATACCTAAAAAATCTTTAAATACACAATCATTCGTAAAGTTCTGCCGTTCCATTCTGTCGATCACCGATTATAATATTCTTAAAAACAACTTGGAAGCATTTGAGCATATCTATAGCAATATTTCAGCAATGGATGCACTCGTTATGTTCTCATCTGATATCAACGCACAACAAGAATATTTTATATTGACCGACGATATATCTGTGTTAATTGAACGTATTATCACGTATTTAAAAACAAAAAATGTAGAGTTTCTTTTCAACACTGAGATACGGGACATAACACAGAGCAATAACAACGTCATATATTCATCAACGCGAACAAATACCTACATCTCTACGATTATCATCTTGACAATTTCAAAAGACAATTTACAACGCTTTAATTTCTTGACAAAAGATCAGCGTAAAATTCTTAATAATGTATCAAAATATAACATTGATTGTGAGAGTGTGTATTCTGACAAACACCTTAAACACGAATACGACATAAAAACACACCTATTAGATAAACTACATATCGTATGTCCTATCAAAAAACACAGTATGTATCTATGGAATTATGGAATCAATAATATTATTATTCGTGAAAAAATAAAAAACATGTTTTCACATATTTTTATTTGTGGCGATTCTTATTCGCGCAACAACTTCTTTCTAAATTATTCTCTAGAAACATTTGATACCATTTGTTGCAAAGTGAACCATCGTATGACGACCCACTCTTATTAGTTTCCAGTGCTACCGAATCCACCTGAACCTCTACTAGATTGTTCTAGTTCCTTACCCGCTTCACCTGCTACTAACCGTGAATAGACTTGCTTCTTTACGATCATCTGGCAACATTTCCAAGGCAAACTAAGTTCTGGAACAGCAGATGCCGTATCATCACTAATTTTTGTAAGAGCGACAAACAAATTGCCGCGATATCCTTGATCAATGATTCCTACACTATTCGCAAGCATATAACCAGAGCGACTGATTGAACTACGCGGAACGATTTCTACATAATATCCATTCGGGATTTCAAGTTGGATCCCTGTATCATATAAGGAAGTATTATGTGTTAGCATTTTATATTCGCGAAGAATCGTCAAATCGTATCCAGCGTCCGAGTATCTCGCCTTCGTTGGCATGACCGCTTCGTCATCCACTTTAAACACCTTGATAATCGGGATAGATACGCTATCGCGTCCATCGCAATTATTATACCCATAGATAGAATTATTATAGTAAGGGCAATCATAATCGCTGTAAATCATCCCAAGCAAATCAATCATATTCGCGCTATTATATTGAATTACGTGGAATTTAAGTGTTTTGTTGCGGATATACGGAATATCATACAACTTGACAATACTGTCAGCCGTCGCATCATTGTAAAACGAAATGTTCATCTTGTCATTCATAATACACGCGAATTTCTCAATATACGCCTTTACAAATTGATTACACACATTGGCATCCGCGTCATAACACTTGGTAATAAATTCGGTCAAATCGCCATACTGGCATCTTACAATATCCAGATGCGAAGCGATATCATCTTTCATCTTTTGTGATGTTATGGTTACTTCAATGACGCACCGCATATCGGAGGTATCCGCATTCAGTGAAATATCTCCGATCTTACGCAAAGATTCAATGAGCGTCTCTATGTTGTTAAAATAGGGATAATTTTTTTTGTCTTCGTCTCCTAAATCAAGATAATAATCATACAAAACGTGTCGCGAGCGATTCTCGTAATCCTCTACACTATTAACCTCAACATATACGCATATATCATCTGCCTTTTCGTCGCTATAGTTATTAAAGGCAACAATGCCGAGAATATACGCCTTCTCAGGGGTATCAATCGTCTCAAAGAAATTCTCGCAAAATGCCATCGTTTTATATAAATAAAGGATAAACTTTATATCAATTTTTCGGTTTTCGCTTTGGGTCACAGTTCGGCTTTGGTTTCGCTTTGGGTCACTGTTCGGCTTTGGTTTCGCGTTGGTTTGTGTTTGGCTCTAACTTATATATTTCAATAGATAGAATCAATTATTATAAAAATATATAGATATTATAACATATTTATCTAAATTATTCGCTAGATTCGCTAGATTCGCTAGATTCGCTGGATTCGCTAGATTCGCTAGATTCGCTAGATTCGCTGGATTCGCTAGATTCGCTGGATTCGCTGGATTCGCTGGATTCGCTGGATTCGCTGGATTCGCTAGATGAATAACCATCTCTTTTCCTTCTCGCATATCGCCTGTAATATTCTTGTTTCGCACTAATAACCTCCATCATCTCATCTCTGCTCAATTTACCCTCTATGTATAAACATACCTTTATTAATTCTTGTTTATTCAAATTACGAACATACTTGATCCCCTTCCCTGCTTCTGGATTTAGAATAGCCCATTCAAAGATAAACAGCTTTATATCTTCGCATCTCATTTTTTTATAATCAGTCATTATATGGTGTTTTAAAAGTCAAAAAAAGAAGGCAATTTTTATATTAATTACAACCATATTTTATAATATTATTTAATACGATATATGCCTTATTTCTTCCTTAAATTTCGTTGTTGTCTCGCTGTATCCTCCACCGCCGCTACCGCTAATAACAGGGACATAACTTAGAATATATTTTAAACCATCGTATTTATCGTCTGGTTCCTTGCTTTTTTTATCAAATTTATCTGGGTTTTCATTGATAATCTTTCTTCGCAATTCATTATATAAATGTATCGATATCTCTTCTATCTTTGCGATCACAATTGCTTCTTTTGAGTTCCATCCCTTCGATATATCGCATTTGTGCGAGTAGATGCTAATAATCGGTAGCGACCATAATATACCCACGCGTTTCGCACGATACTTCTTCTTATACTCGTAGTTATACAACCAGAACGCGTCATTAAATATATCACCCTTATATAATACACAGAATACACCCCATAAGAACCACGCATTATCGTTGTCGCTACTATAAAACTTTGTTTCGAACTTATACTTCGTCCTCAATATATAATCTATGATATGCCTCAGTTTATTTGCTATATCCACGAGTGTATCCCCATCATCCACAGATAGATCGTCCGTTGATTTAATCGTCTTGATGATGATCGCGACAATCTTAATTGCCAACCCATAATTCTCGTGATCGTGTGGTGGCAATATTCCGTCAAATCGCATTATACCGTTATGCGATAACTTCAAGTCATTATTGTTAAACTGTGCGGATATCTTGTCTTTTAAAACTTTAATAGACATGTTCCCGCATTTCGCACTCGGGTGCTTGTTGTAAATATCACATAAAATACACATTTTAGAAATAATGACATAGATATCCTTGATCACCAACTTATCCCCTTCTATGATTTTTTTTAGAGAACTATAAATGTCTGTTAATTTACTTATATCATACAAAGAAATAAACGAACCAATATACGCGCAAATGTTTATAAAGACGTTTTCCAATATATCTATAGTTTCATATAAAAAAATTATCTTTGTGCTTAGCATTATACTGTTCTGTATATCACCATTACATATGGAAGTGTATAATTCACTTTCCATTATACTACTTATTACTTATTAAAGGATTATATATCTATATATATGAACGAATTATTCAAACAGGTTGCTTTTATGTGATATTATAAAGTCGTGGTGATTGTTGATGATTTTGTAGCATTTTATAATCGTAACCTCAGATACATTACATGCTTTCGCAAACATCTTTTTCGTATATCCTAGATTTTTGACATTCGCATAATAATACAGAATGCCCGCAGCAGAGGATGTAGGCGAGTTATCATTCATAATATCATTGTCCTCGATCAAACGGACGAGCAACTTGCATTTCTCAATGTCTTTAATTGGCATATTGAGGTTGTTGCCATATTGTGCTATAAAATCCATAGGTTCCGGCGAAGATACGTTAATCTGTAAAAGCGTTTGAAAACGCGAATTCCCTTTGTTTAAGGTTACATGGGATATATTGAACATTGCCGCAATATCTTTTGAACTTTTTGGTATCTTGTTGATAAGGCACGCGTGATAGATACACGAAGCAATCAAACCCTCCTTGTTATCTCCTCGTGATATTTTCTTTTCCGACGCTTTTTTATAGAGAACCTTGGCATCGTCAATTACCTTTTGTGGTATCCCGTTATTAATTGTATTTCCTGTCATCTTATCAAATACATTCCAGAGCGTTCGTTCGTCATAAGGCATACTATTCCACATTTGGAACATCCTGATACGACGAATATCAATGTTGTCTTTGTATCCGCACCCAATCATAGAACCGATTGACGATTTTGGTAGTAAATTATTGGTAGGTAATCCACACCGCGAAGGGTCACCATCGCGATTATCGTCATTGCCATAAAAACGCCATTCCGCAGTATTCTCAATGAGTTTAGAGACGATTGCTGAACAATTTTTACATATTTGCATGTGATCTTCGCTAATCACCTCGCTACAACCGCAACCACAAGAATTACTAATATCCAATTTGCTTATATCCAATGAATCTACAGAACCAGACGAAGCGCCAGCTACAGTTGCACGGTCGTCATTCTTTATCTTCGTTAATATATTCCAAATATCATCATCATACTCCATTTAGGTTAGGATATAAGCAAGTCGATATTAATATATGGTAATAATCATTTTTTATATGATTTTATTCTTATATAAAAATCGATAGTGGGTATTGAAATATTTTGTAGAACATATGATATATAGAATACGATGAACGACCAGAAAGATATAGGAGGGGTGTTGATTTACAAAAACTACAAACCGCAATAGTGCCGTCAAATTGTAGTTAGTTGCTTAAATGCGATCATTTACATCCAATAGAAAAGATGAATAACAAAATTATTATATTTTTATAATAGTTTTGTCTCATTTTTCTTTTCGGTTGGTGTAATATTAAATATTCTTAACTATCTCAATAATACGCAAGAAACGCAAGTGATGACGGACAATAACCCTCTGTATATCAACAATACCGATAAAATCGCGAAAACCCTTATACTCTCGAACATCTACATCGATGTTAGCACCGTAAAATACATTCAAATCTCAACAAAGAATGATACCTTGATTGTCGAGTTGGATAAAAATAATGCGAACGCCCTTTATGAGATTGATAACTTCCTAAGTTCCATTTCGCTATTGATGAAACTCGCCAATATAACATAACTACTTATGTTATTCTAAGAAGATGAAAACTTCTTACCACTTTTTATGTCTACAATTAAGTTCCATAATTTTTCTCTCTTTTCTTCTGTTAATATTTCAATTCTTCTTAAAGCTTGTTTGTTAATAATCGTAAGGTCTGTTGGAATTTTTATCCCTAATTTTGCGCACACATATATTGCTTCGTGCTGCGTTAAAAATTTAGTTTTCATCAAAAATGTATAGCATTTATTATCATATCTGAGATTTTTTCGAAATGCCAATAGCTTTTCTTTGTATATTTGCGGAAATAATGTATCGTCAATATCGTTAATATCTTTTGGTTTCGCATCAATTAGGTCATATATATTGTAAAGTTGTAGAGTATGTATAAACATATACATATAAGATCTATTATGATACTCATTAATAATTCCTTCACCGTTTAAATTTAAATAATCCTCTATCAAATAATTTAAGGATTCTTCTTCTCTTCTGATTTCTTCTCTTATACTATCTATGGCAATTAAAATTTTATTTGCGTCGCCTTCTCTTGTTATTTCATCCTTAATAATTTGTATTTTTTTTCGGTACGTTGTATCTCTGTAAGAAAATCCATCCGTTAAAATTTGGAAACTTCTTATCAATTTTGACACGTCTAATTTTTGAACTATATTTACAGATTCGTGAATGGGTAACCCCGCTAAACTCAACCTAAATACCAAATCCTCCAACTCATTACTATTACCCCCCCCCCTATATTTCTTCAATGCTTTTGTCATAATTTAATTAATCTATTATAATATAATATAATATAATATAATTAATTATAAAGAGTTTTTATAAATTAATTTATAAAAACTCTTCTATAGTATAAGTATAAATGAAGTATATCGATGCGTTGCGAAAATATAACGAGGGTAAGGATAAATGGTGCGTTCCTCTTAAAGGCACTGAAGATTATATAAAAATACGTAATATGATGAATATGAAAGGGACGAAGGAACACGAAAACTACAAAATAAGAGATTGGATTCCGCTCAACAAAATAAGAAAGAGTCCATTGCTTTCATTAAATCCTAATGCGATTGCTTTTTTAAGTTTGAAAGAAAATAAAAAATACATAAATTACAATCAGTTATCAAAGAATAAAAACAGTAAGGCGATTGAGTTATTAAAGGAAAAACCTAAAAAAGCAGATTGGCACGCGGTATCACGTAATATAGCAACAGAAGCTATTGAATTATTAGAAAATCATAAGAAGGATATAGATTGGGATGAATTGTCAGGAAATACAAATCCTCGTGCAATTGAATTATTAAAGGCGAATCCCGAAAATATAAACTGGGATATATTCTCTGGTAATATAGCGAACGAAGCGATCTCTTTTTTATTTTTGAAAAAAAATTATAACAATATAAACTGGTCTGTATTATCAGGAAATACCAATACAAAGGCTATTAAACGATTGGTGAAAAATATAAATAAAGTAGATTGGGGTGAATTATCAGGGAATACCAACCCTCTTGCGATTAAATTATTAGAAAAAAATATAGACAATGAAGATGTAGATTGGGACGTGGTATCACAAAATCCAAGTGCTATTTCGCTAATAAAGAAGAGAATACAATATGAAATATCATTGAAAATGAATAGTACGAAGATAAATTGGGCGTATTTGTCCGAAAATCCGAAGGCAATTCCATTATTGAAAAAATATGTGGTTTTAATACGATGGGATCATCTGCCAGATAATACGAACCCTAATGCGATTCCATTATTGAAAAAACAAAATAAGGAAGACCCTGATAGTATAGATTGGGAAAAGTTATCAAGAAACCCGTTTGCGATTGAATTATTAGAGAACAATAAAGATAGAATAGTTTGGATGGCGTTATCTTCCAATCCAGGTGCAATTGAATTAATAAAGAAGAGAATAGAATATGAAGAAAAATTAAAAAAGAAAGACTATGCTGTATTATCTAATAAAATAGATTGGGATATTTTAGCAGCGAATTCTTCTATTTTTATGATTGACGAATAGGATATATAAAAATTGATTGTGGGTATTGAAATACCTTTGTATAACATATGAGGTTTTTGATCTGCTTGCTGGTCGTTGTGTCCTTCGCGGATGGTTTTCTATTCAACAAAATTAACAAGAATCCCTCTTTACAGTTGAGGAATAGTAATAATAACCTAATCTTGTGTAATGAGAAATTTGTGTATATGAAGTATTTAATAGGTATTCGCAACTTTAAGCGGGTGTATCGCATCTTCAAAGACAATCATTTCGTAGATATACAGAACACAATCAATATATTAAATATTCTTAACTACATCAATAATACACAGGTTATGAAGGACGATAACTCAGTAAATCCAATGTATATTAACAATACCGATAAAATCGCGAAAACCCTTATACTCTCTAATATCTATATTGATGTTAGCGCCGTAAAATACATTCAAATTTCAACAAAGAATGATACGTTGATTGTTGAATTGGATAAAAATAATATGTATGACATTGGCAAGATTGATAATTTCCTAAGTTCAATTTCGCTATTGATGAAACTTGTCAATATTAATTGAGTAATTCTAAGATCGTTTACTACTGTTCTTAAGTTCCATTTCCTCTAATACTTTCTTCTTAAGTTCCATTTCATCTAATAATTATTAGTCAACGCGTCTAGCGTAGATTTATATAATTCTTCTAAACTATCACTAGAAGAAGAACGCTTCTTCGTCGTTTTCTTATGAGCGTGTTTTTCTTCTTTTAATCTATCTCGTAATCTTATTAGTCTGTTTCTTTGTTCAAATATAATAGACGCGTTTCTTCTTCCACCTTGCCTATTTTTTTCATCATCTGGAAATTTTTTAGTTATTAAATCATCACTTGTTTTTATTAAATCATCTACACTTTTTAGTTGAAGTCGGTAAATCATTCTTTTTCTAATAATAGAGATGAACAGTTGTTTTATCTCATCCTCCAGTATTAAGAATTGTATATAATTGCTTTGTGCTTTTGTGATTATATATAATATGTCTATATATTTAGTTTCAAAAGCGTCTTTTAAATCTTTTATTCGTTGTAATGCTTTGGGTTCCCCTTCGAGATTATCTAAATCAAAGTTAATAAGTTCAAGAACGTTATTAATTCGTAATGATTTAATTATGCCATTCGCATTGTCCGGCAGTTTATCCATAAATTTTTTAGAAATCGTTATTGGTTTGTCATCACCAAGCGTACTTTTTTTCCTTTTTTCTTCAAATTCTATCATCATATTCATCATCTCGTCTTCCAATACAGACTTTGAAAATAAATTATATACTCTATCTACTCTAAAACGGGTATTCTCACTTGAATATTCTTCCACCCCCTTTATTATTTTTTTTGTAGTATCATTGTCGTAAATTTTATTCAATTCAGTATTCAAAATATACCATAATATCCATCTCCATAATTCTTTCTTCTTTTCTTCTGACAATATTTTAGTATCAATAATGTTAATATCTTCTTCGCAAAATTGAATAAAAGATATTGGGTCTGAAATACCCAAACTATTAACCACATTTTTTGCTTCATAAAAAGTTAAAAGTTTTGTTGTTTTCATCAACAATAGAAGAACCTTGTGTTTTTTTTCGAGGTCTTCTCTTAATATCATTAAACTAACTATGTATACATCTGGAATTTTAATTTTAGATAAACCTATAATATCATCCGTTTTAACATCAATTAAGTCATATATATTTGTAAGTTTTAGAGACTTACGTATTTTCTCAGTAATATCTTCAAAAGTTTTATCCGACATTACAATATGAGGTTCATCATTTCTTAATTCTTCTAATTTGTTTTTAAACATTTCTGTAAATGTTTCCTCTATGATTTCATCTTTAAACTTTCTTATGGCTTTATAAATCCTAGCGCTTCCTTCTGGTATTTTTTCTTTGATTATATCTCTTGTTATATTAAACAAACTTGGTCTATCTGTCAAACTTAATTTGTCTATTATCATATCACGTTCTCTAAGGTGTTGTTCGTCAGATATTCCGTTTAATTTTTGTAAATGAACTCCCAACCTATATCGCAATTCCTTTATCTCATCACCGCCTCCTCTTGTCTTTTTATTTTGTCTTTTATATTTCTTTACTACCACCTTTGGTTTCTTTACCTTTAACATCTAATCTATTATTATATTATATTATATTATATTTTTATTTAGGTTTTACTTTATAAAACAAAAATAATTAATCTATTTACTATCATCACTTCATGTCATTCACGATCCTTCGCAGTTCATACACTTCTTGACGAAGCGTATTCAAATCATTCCTCAAACTATACGTTTTATTTTCATAAGGTGTCGTATATTGAGACTTCTCTGTGTCAAATCGCTTAACTTTCCTGAATGGAGCTTCCTTTCTACTCTCAAACTTATTGAGTTTCTCCTGTCTCTGTGTCTTAAACAAAAGGAAATCTTCGCCGTCAAGATCATACTTTGCGATAAGCGACGATTCATCCTCATTATCAGTCTCTACTGATTTACATACCGATTGATACAGACGCGTTTGAATACTACGCGATGTCCTCTTGAGTTCGCTCGCAATCTCATCAAATGACGCCTTGTCCAATCGCATCGCAAGAACTCTCTCTTCTTCTCCAGTCTCCCATCCTAGACCCGCCCTTGATGTTGTCTCGTTCTTCCGGAGTTCGTCAAAGTTTGATGATCGTCTATTGAATCGGTATTGTTGTTGTTGCATTTTGTTGTTCGCCTTAAGCTATATGTATAATAGCATCTTATTTTTATATCCTTTTTGTTTTTGATGTATACGACTTAATATAAAAGTTGCTAAATAGCGCAAGCATACTCGTTTGATATATCAACTCAATTACCGCATACCTACGAGGAACAATATCCTCAACGCAAATCACAATAAGCGAATGTAACAAACATACCGCGAACTGTAGTAATTGCGCACGGGTAATATATTTTTTAAATGGATTGTTGTATCCCAGAGAAGTACATAAATAATGACTGTACATCATTAAATGAATCACACTATTTATAAAACATCCGAACGATGCGGTACCGTTTCCGTGTCCGTGATACAATAGGAATCCCCATATGACCCCAATCGTGCTGTGATGATATACGTGGAGATACGACAACTGTTGCTTTTCTTTCCCTCGTAAAATGATAAACAATGTATCAAAATAATCAAAATACTTTGATAAATAATGAATATATACGTAATACCGTAAATCGCGCGTATAAGGTATATTAATCCCATATATATTTGGATACGAAATAACAGCAGATAATCCATAGACCATATAGATATTCAACGCAATCTGCGCATTATTATAGATCAACATAGGAAACTTTAGCGAATACGGAACCCTCTTTTTCATATACTTTGTAAGTCCATAAATCATACTAAAATATCCTATGACCGCAAATGACATAACAAACGGCGTAGTAGTATATAAGATGAGATTTTCTATATTATTATTCATATCTATACTCATTATCCGTATTCATATTCATAAATATTAGATTATTATTTATATAATAATAGTTATTATATAGGGATGAATCATAAATTAGTTTGCAATAAAGCGGACCCTTCATATGAATCTTGTATGCGAGTATTCTCAAAAGACTTACATATATCCGCGAAACCTACACCTCCTCATAAGCATACCTTAGCAAATCGCATAAAACAATACCAATATCTCGAAGGTAAACTGTATTTGTTAAGATATGAAGATTGCTTAGAAACTAAGAAATTCACGGACGGTTCGCAAGGATATACAATCCGTAATATAATAAATCTTAAAAGAATAATTGGAACGAAAAGTAAATACGGAATAATATATTTGACAGCTATCCCATCCTTGAAGAATACATACCCGATCGCAACAAAAGTGATGCCTTATAATATGAATAATATATACGAGATTAGTATTATGTCTTTCATCACAAAAGATATCCTTTTAAAAAAGATATCGCGACATTTCCTTATGATTTATGGTGTTTGCTCGTGTTCTTCAAAGCAAATCGCCGAAAAATTAAAATTAATAAGCATCAATGAACTTGCTGACGGCGACCTTAAAATGCTTATGGGTATTAAAGAAATCGTCAATGACACAGAATTAATGTTTAACATATTCATACAAACATATATATCTATCGCTACCTTTCATAACTTCACAGGATATGTTCATCGTGACACGCATTACGGTAATTTTCTATATCAAACGAATACCGAAAAGGGATATTATCATTATATTTTCAATGGTAAAAATTATTACTTGAAATCATGTGCTTACAATATTATTATTTATGATTTTGGTTTTTCTAGATTGATGAATTACTATGAAAACAATACCAGAAATGGCAAGATATATATTTATAAAGACTACGCTAAAATAATTAGCGCGTTCATTAAGAAAACTAGCAATGGTTGGAACGCATTGTCGATACTTAATAAACGCCTTAGTGATACAATGATTGAATTTAAAAACATATTATATAACAATATAAAACACGAATTAGATTACGACAACACAAAAACTGTAAATACTTATGCCTACACTATTTTCACCGTCATTATTGAAGATATACTCTTAAAAAACGCACCACCTGGAATGTTTATAACTTTGCGACCGCCAAATGTTATCAACGCGATCCCTTTTCGTATTGATAGATAAATGAATAGCTTACGTATGTAATATAAAATAAAATATGAGTAATATATAGGAATAGTTTATACAGTGAAAATGAAGTATATGGATGCACTACGTAAATACAATGAAGGTAGCGATAAATGGTGTATCCCTCGCAAAGGCTCGGAAGATTATTTTAAAATACGTAGTATGATGAAAAAGATATCCAGTATTCAAAAATCGAAATCAAAAGAAAGTAGTAAGGAAGATCTTGCGAATAAGAACAGACGTATCAAACTATTACAAGCTGCTATAAAAAGACGACTCGTAAAACCAGCAAATCGAAATTCTACTTCAGCTTCGTCTCCTACACAAGATTCATATAGTTCATCGTCTCGCGCATTTTCAAGTGATTATTATAAAAATCAAAAGGCGACGAAGATTCAAAAGTTTCTCCGCGATAAACTCATCGCGAATAAGAATAATTTAAACAATCGCGTAAATACTTATAGATTAGTGTCAAAAAGAATAGCAGATATTAAGCCCGACGAATGTTTAGAAAAGAAGGTGTTTAATGGCGTCCATGGATACACAATTCGCAATATTATAAATCTTGAAAAACAAATCGGTACACCCAGTAAAAATGGCGCAATTTATTTAACAAGTATTCCTGATTTCTTAGGCATCTATCCAATCGCCTCAAAAGTTATGAAATCAACTGCCGATAACAGAAAAGAAGTAAACCTAATGACAAAGATAACGAATGAAATACTTTTACAGAAGACATCCAGACATTTCCTTATGATCTACGGGAGTAGCATATGTATGAAACAAGTCGTCGAAAAGTTAAGATTAATAAGTATCAACGAACTCGCAGACGGTGACCTAAAAACGCTTATCCATAAGAAGGATGTCGTAAGCGACGCAGACCTTATGTTTAACCTATTAATACAAACTTTTATATCCATCGCTACATTCCAGAACGTTGTTGGTCACATTCACCGCGACCCTCATTACGGAAACTTCCTCTATCAGAATAATAACGACAAAGGATATTACCATTACATCTTTAATGGACACAGCTATTACTTAAAGGCGTGTAAATACAATATAGTCATTTATGATTACGGATACGCAAGTCCAATTATAGAATATAAGAAAACAGTATTGCCAGGAATTGTGAATAGTCAAGTCCGAATGATTTCATTCGATTACACAAATATAATTCACAGTTTTTTTAATAGTAAGTATTATGGTCACGTAAATTTCGCAAATTTACCTCCCGAACCCACAAATAAAAATGTAATAGCTATCCTCAATAAATTACAAGATTTGGTAAGCGATGAATTCGCGAAAAACAATGCTAATAACGGAGAAAAACACTTTGAAAATTACATATTTGATTTTATATTAGAAGAGCTATTAACATATGCCCCGAAGGGAATGTTTCTGACATATCGCCCTGCAAATGTCATTAATAGCACACCGTTTTACATATCCTCTCAACATGCCCAGTCAAAAACTGCGAAAGCAAAAGCACCCGCGAAAGCAAAAGTACCTGCGAAAGCAAAAGTGCGTTCACCATTTCCTCATGTTGCCTCAACAGAAGCAAATATAGTCGCCGCAGTGAAGAAGAAAGTGGCGGAATATAAAAAATTTGTAAAGGAAATGCGCCCCAAGGTTAAGAGCAACTTTCCCTACTTAAGCGTTAAAAAAATAAACGAGAAGATAGACGAACTGTATAAAACGTTCGTGAGGAGACGCGATGGATTATCAAGCTTTAGCAGTGTATCCATCCCTAAGAAAAAACCGAAAGTTGCTTCTCCTGTGAAAGATCCTTCTCCTACAATAGTTGCTCAAATTATGAACTCTAGGGGATTTACAAAATCGTTTGTAGTAGCCGCTTTGTTGAAAAGAAAACAAGATTATAAAAAATTTGTAAAGGATATGAGTGTAAAGGTGAAGAATAACTTCCCGAATTTAACCCCTGCTAAAATATTGCTAAAGGTAAAAGACCTCTGGAAAGAGCATGTTCGGAGGATAGATGCCTTATCAAAAGACGAAAGTGTTCATACTCCGTCCTTATAATACATAAAACTATAAATAATATATAATAATATATATTATATATTATATATTATATATTATATATTATATATTATATATTATATGACCGATACGATAGCAGACCATCAAGTTATATTAGAAGGTATCGTATATGATTTACGAGAGTTCTCTAAAGTCCATCCAGGTGGTTCAAACAGTCTCGCCATATTTGGAGGCAAAGACGCTACAAACCACTATTATATGCTACATCCTCACCATCGTATTCGTACACATATCCTCGATAAATACAAGGTCAATCGCATTGGAAACGTCGCATGCATCTCAAAGGATACGCATATCTATTCATTAAATTCAGTTCTATTTAATGAATTGAAAGCGAGTGTCACAAAGGCGATTCCCTATCCATATGCTACGAACGAATGGTGGATGAAAGCGATCGTCATTATGATTGCTGAGATATACGTAGAATATCATAATTATCTATATGGATATACAATATATAAGTCAGTATTACTGGGGGTTTTAATGGCGATGATCGGGTTATGTATTCAGCACGACGCGAATCACGGAGCAGTTTCTCGCAAAGAATTAATAAATCGGTTATGGGGTTATACGCAAGATTGGATCGGTGGTAGTTCGCTTCTATGGAAGCACCATCACGTATTACTACACCACGCATATACAAACGTTATAGAACACGACCCCGACATAACCACTGATATACTACGTTTACACAAAGATATCAAATATAAGACATATCATTATTCGCAAAAGATATACATATGGTTTCTATTCCTACTGCTACCCTTCAACTGGCATTTCGCAGAACTTGGCGATCTCTTGAAGATGAACCATATGTCGCATCGTATATCCTCTCTCGCCACAAATGAACAGAGAATCGCCATAGTTTTACGAATTGCCTTTTACATCCGCTTTTACACCATCCCCCTATACCTATATCCTTCCTTATATACCCTGTTCTATATTGGCGTATCCTTGGGGATAGGTGGCATATACTTAGGAATTAACTTTATTATTTCACATAACTTTATCGGTGTCAAGAATAATCGGGTAACGACACTTACGACACCTGATGACTGGGCGATTTCACAGATTGAGAGTTCTTCAACAGTAGGAGGGCGTATTCTTGGATTCTTTCACGGCGGACTCAATTATCAAATTGAACACCATCTATTCCCTCGCATATCACATGTACATTACCACAAAATAAAACCCATCATACAAGATTGGTGTAAAAAAAACAATGTTAAATATACCTATTACACTACCTTATGGGGCAACATCTACTCCTGCTATAAATATCTAGAATTACAAGGGATCAGGTAATTATCTTCTTATCTCTTTTTTGTTTTATAATATTTTTTTTAGATTTAATAATTCTTTTCTTACGTCATCCTCGTGATTCTATTAATGCTGAATACATTTCATTATACAAATTGTAAATAGAAAGCGGGTTATAAATTGAGCCTTTCTTCTTCAAATCTTCTATATGATTTTTTAATTCTATAAGTTTATTATATAGAAAAAACATTCCGTGATCATTTAAATTTCTAAAAATTTCCATTAAGTTTTCATTTTTTTCTATACAGTTGAAAATAGGTATACTAGGAACAAGAGACTCTTCGGTTTCTATTATATTTTAATACTTTCAAATTTGTTCTTACTTTTAAGATGTTTGCTTTATTTAAAGAAGTAATATCTTTATATAATATTTCTCTAATATCTTTGCATAATTTCTCCATAATATTATTTATAGATATCCCTCCTTTCATAAATAATGAATGATTTATCTCTTAAAAAGTCAAAAGTATTATGATCTAATTCAAATTGTGACGACGATGATTCACTTTCTTTTACACTTTTGCACATTTAAAACGCCGATTTAATATTAAAATAAAAAATTGATATTATTTAATATAAACATATTAAAGTTAAAATGCCAACAAGTAAAATAAGTTCTGCTATTATTAGCAAAATAACAAAGGCAACCAGTGGTATTAATAATATAGATTTTACTGGTGCGATGACAGAATTTATTGCAAATATATCTAATATTCAATTAGATACAATTCCTGATTTTATCCCTTGTGATAAAAAATTACATCTTACAAGAC
>Ga0114971_10000217_pt1 | contig 36852 bp, 30 predicted proteins | sample M_140625_MF_Meta_FD_87320 | JGI IMG/M metagenome (GOLD analysis project Ga0114971, IMG submission 87320) | Freshwater microbial communities from Lake Montjoie, Canada to study carbon cycling - M_140625_MF_MetaG | ecosystem: Environmental > Aquatic > Freshwater > Lake | place: Lake Montjoie... | reverse complement strand
CAATTCAAGGCAATTCAAGGCAATTCAAGGCAATTCAAGGCAATTCAAGGCAATTCAAGGCAATTCAAGGCAATTCAAGGCAATTCAAGGCAATTCAAGGCAATTCAAGGCAATTCAAGAGGGGGTGACAATACTTACCTGTTATAAGGTTTAATTCAAGGATATACAATCAGTTTTTATATACATCATAGGATAATAGAACAAATGTATCCTAACATTTATAATCTGCGAATCAAGGCAAGTAATCAAGACATACAACAAAACCAATCATCGCATATACCGCAATAATCGCAAACAATACAATAAGGGCATTTAAGGCAAACGATAACAACCAATGACAATCAAGGCAACCAATCACAATCAAGGCAACTAATATATATAATGGCATACAATCAATGTATTACCTGATGTGTTGTTTTAATAATTATATTAGATGACAATAAATCATTTTTTTATTTTATATAACAAAAATTGAATATATGTATTACGTAATCTAAATACGACACCATAAGAAAATGAATACACAAATCATCGAAAACCTAAGGATCTTGGCGGATTATGAAAGAATAAACAAGGAACCTTTCAAGGTGAAGGCATACGAGAAGGTTATCGATTCAATCGAGTTATTTGATAAAAAGATTGAAAATCTCGAAGACATCAAACTACTTAAAGGAGTTGGGAAAAAGATTGAAGATAAAATAGTTGAGTTTCTTGCGTCAGGGAATATTGCGGAAGTTGAGAATGTTCTTAGAGACCCTAAGTATATTCTTGGAAGTAAATTAAAGGGAATTTATGGCGTAGGACCGGCAAAGATAACGGAACTAATGACAAAAATAAAGGAATTTGAGGAGTTGAAAGAACACCCCGAACTATTGAATGACAAGCAGAAGATCGGTTTGAAATATTACGACGATATGAATATTAGGATTCCTATGACGGAAGGGAAGCGACATTATAAGATTGTAAAAAATATATTGAAAAATCTCTATGGAGATGATGGAGTTGAGTTTGAATTTGTTGGCAGTTTCAGGCGAAAGAATAAGGATATGGGAGACATTGATATATTGATTAAAAATAAAGGTAAAGATATAGTCCTAAAAGACATCATAAAGCGGTTTGTTGATGGAAAGTATGTGATTGAAAAATTGGCATTAGGTGCGAATAAGTTTATGGGACTATGTAGTCTGTCTCCAGAATTACCAGCGCGACGCATAGACATATTACTAGCCGATCCATCGCATTATTATTTCGCCCTCTTGTATTTTACAGGTTCATACAATTTCAATATCAATATGCGTAAACTAGCATTAAAGAAGGGGCTTTCATTATCCGAGTATGGGTTCAAAGATAGCAAAGGTGTTATGATTGATACAACAGACACTATTCATAGTGAAGAAGACATATTTGCGTATCTCGATATTCCCTATACAGAACCACATAAAAGGTAAGGGTGGTTGTGGATTACGGAGAGATACAGTTTGTGCGAATATGTCACACAATGGACAATAGATAGCATATGTTAGAAATATCGTATACTGTTAATTTTACTCGGTTAAAAGGGGAGTTGTAGTTCAAAATCATCATCTAATTCTTAATAAATTCAATAATAATTTCATTTTATTAATATTATTGTCATTAATTATAACATTATTGTCATTAATTATAACAGGTACATCTAAATAATAATAAATTTTAATTAGATTTGCATCTAAATAATAATAAAATTTAATTAGATTTGCACCCAATAAAACTTCCTCATTTACAGTTAATTTAGATAAATTATCGCATATTGTAAAAATATCGTCTACTGTTAATTTTACTCGGTTAAAAGGGTTATCTGGATCCTTTCTTTCTTCAATGCAACTAATAATATAATTATATATGGATATTGTATCAAAGCAAAAAATTTTGGGATCGTATTTTATATATGTAATATGTTTTTTTTTATTATAAGAAAGATCTTTAATTTCATCTAATGATACACCATCTTTCCAATCATGACCGCATTTTTCAATTAATTCTTTATCTAGTTCTTCTTTTTCCAAGGGATCTATGAAACTTTGTATGATATCTTCTTCTTTAACCTCCTTATATATATGATCATAAATAGTTTTATATTTAATATTTGATATATCCGCTAATATATCCGCTAATATATCAATCTTTTCATATATTTTTTGTAAAATTATAAAAATTTCTTTGTAACTTTTTTTTTTCAATAGTTTTATTTCCGATCTAACATGAATACTTTCGTCAAAATATATTAAAAGGAGAACTATTTCTAAAAATATATAGTCTATTAACTTAGAGTCATTCTTAATATTAATAAAATCAACCATTTTATTTTTGTTCCAAGATAAATCTGTCACTTCGCATAATTCATAAATGGATGAAGCATAATCTAATATTTCTATATTTTTCTTCCTAATATTATAATTATAATCTTCTCTAGTCATTTTAAATTTTTTGGATACAAATAAATTTTCAATATCTCTACATAAATTTTCTATCAATTTACATATTGAAAAATCTGCCTTATTCATATTGATATTTTTTTTCAATAAATCTTCTATTACACCATAGAATACCCCAGTTTTTCCAAATGAATCAGAAGAAGACTTCTGTCCTATTGTTTGTGATATCGGTTTTTGTGATATCGGTTTTTGTGATATCGGTTTTCGTGGAAGCGGTTTTAATTTTTTAATTATAGAATTATAAACATTTAGATATAAATAGATATCAATATCTTCCTTGTATTTTTCATCATAATTATATTTCTTCTCTTTTTTTATAAAATATTTTATAAAAAGGTGATCATACAATATATCCTTTTTTCCATAAACTTTAATTCTCGCGTGTTTATCTGGTAAACTATCTTTAATGTTTTTACAATCTTTAATTGTTAATTGATAACCTTGTTTTTTTTTAAGTAGAATATCTGCTATCACTATATTAATAAATTCTTTATACAATTTTACATATTCACTTTTAGGATTTACAGACAATTCAATATCAGTACCATCGTGCGGATTTATTAATGGATTTGTTTTCCATAAATTTAAAGGTGTCACTATCAGTGTTACACCATCGGCTTCATATTCATATTCTCCTCTTCCTCTTCCATATATCTTTTTTGGTTTTTTTGAGACTGGTTTCGGTTTTTTTGAGACTGGTTTCGGTTTTTTTGAGACTGGTTTCGGTTTTTTTGACATTTCTAAATTTTGTAAATATTTTAAATGTCCAAAGGTGTAAAACAAAAAAACAAAGGCAAATCAAGGCAAATCAAGGCAATTCAAGGCAATTCAAGGCAAATCAAGGCAATTCAAGGCAATTCAAGGCAAATCAAGGCAATTCAAGGCAATTCAAGGCAATTCAAGGCAATTCAAGGCAATTCAAGGCAATTCAAGGCAATTCAAGGCAATTCAAGGCAAATCAAGGCAATTCAAGGCAATTCATAAGGGGTGATATACTTACCTGTTGTAATGTTTTATTTCAAGAAATCTCATCAGTTTTTATATAGATACCTAGATAATAGAACATATATATCCTATTATCATATAAAAGAAAAACAAAAATAATACAGGTTTGAAATATTTTTTAGATTCAATTTGTTGCACCAGAGAAGAGATAAAATAGATAATATATATAAGGTTTATTACCATAATATATATAAATATCGCAAGTAATGTCTATTACGCTATATTCCCACAAGACGGACACGAGGATCATCTTATCCCACACATATAATAAATTGACGGAAAATGGCGAAGAGATCAACTGTGAATGCGATGAAATAGACAGGAAGCATTATATGGATTATAAGAAGGAGAAATCGGATTATATTTTTATACATCATTTTATACCACAGAACGGCAGTTATACAATTGGTGATATTAATATAGAAATTAGCGATTTTATTTTGAATGATAAGGTACAGGCGTTCGCATTTAAAGAAGAATTTTATCATATTAAAAAAGTGGTTTTGAAAAGTTCATCAATGGAAAAGATTACAGCATTTATTGAGGAAGCAATCAATAAAAAGTTCAAGGAGAAGAAAGAAAAGTTCGCGCAAGTTTCAGGGGATAAGATCATTAAAAAGAAATGGACGGGGTATTGTTGGGCGTACGAGTCGTCTATTCCGAAGAGAAAGTTTGATAGTATCTTTTTGAAAGAACAGCATTTTAATAAGATTAAAGACCCTATTATGCGGTTTATTGACAAGAATACCTATAAGGATTATTATAAACACGGGATACCCTATAAGATGAACATTATGCTTCATGGACCACCAGGTGCAGGCAAAACATCTCTTATTCATAGTATCGCTTCAGAATGCGGGGCGAACATTTGCGTTCTTAATATTAACGCGGAACTGAAAGAGGAGTCCATGATTGATGCGATTTCGCAGGTGAACGAAGACGACAAGAAGTCTATTCTCGTTCTTGAAGATATTGATTGTATATTTATTGATAGGAAGGTGAACGATAGTATGAAGAACAATATTACGATGAATGGTATTTTGAATTGTCTTGATGGTTTTAATAACCCCGAAGGGTTGATTGTGATTATGACAACAAACTTCCCTGATAAATTAGATGAGGCACTTATGCGTTGTGGGAGGATTGATTTGGATATTGAACTGTCACACCTAGATAAATACCAAGCACGCAATATGTTTTTGTCATTCTTCAATAACGAGGTGCATTTTGAAATGATGTGGAGTAATATTCATAAGTATTCCATTGAACCAGCAACCCTTATGCAGTTTCTCTTCAATAACCGCAGTGAAGAGGATATTTCATCCAAGTTTGAAAAGTTCTACCTACTAGTAGAAAAGAAATATTCAAAACAGAACGATATTTATATGTAAACCCCTTATTTTTTCTATTTATATATCTATAGATATAAATGGGTGGAAAACAAAGTAAAGAAGCAGTTGATATGAGTTCTCCAAAATACAATGTATACGATACATTTAATAATAATACGAATATAGATAAAGATAATTCTGATTATATAAAGGATTATATCAATCCATACTTCTATGTATATAGTGTCATTATGGCAATCTTCTATGTATATAGTGTCATTATGGCAATCCTTTTAGGATATAATATCGTATTCTATTCAAGTATATATATAAGAAGATACTATATAAGTAATAGTCGTGTTAAATAGTATAACGTATGGACAATACTATCGCGATCACGATAGACGTGAGGGAAACCGGGCTATATACTAATATTATGGAGCGAGACTTGGATATTTACAAGGATAAAATTGAAATAAAGAGCGAAATTTTAATGCTTGGCGATATCCATATAACCTATAAGGATTTAACGCATATCTTTGAACGCAAGACGTTACAAGATTTACAATCGTCCATTAAAGACGGCAGGTATAAAGAGCAGAAGGCGCGGTTATTGTCTAATACGTCGCAAAAATTCATAACGTATATTATTGAAGGTGATAACATATTATCATCATCTACATATGAAAGCTATAAACCGATGATACAAGGTGCATATCTACATACTCTGTTTCGCGATAACATACGTATCTTATATACTAAAAATATAGTGGAGACCGCAACATTAATTTTATTAATATCAACAAAAATACTGGATCGTCCTGAAAAGTTTATGAATGAAGAATATATAGGGGATAAATGCTATACGGATTTCGTGAAATTAAAGAAAAAAAAGATGGATAACATAGACACGAAGTCGTGTTTTATAATGCAACTGTCGCAGATTCCTATGATATCCAATGTGATCGCGAAGAATATTTGTGCGAAATATTCTTCAATGCGGGCATTGATTCGTTCACTGGATAATGATGAATTTGAAACACCTGAGCAAAAAATAAAGGAATTGTGTAGAATAGATGGGGTTGGCAAGGAAAAGGCGAAACATATTGTAAAGTATCTTTTTACGGATAAAGATACAGACGCAGAATAATTTTCTTTTTTTTATATATAAGATTAAATAATAATTAATATAAAAATAAATGAAAAATGTCAGGGATACTATTAAAGAATACATAAAGAACGACGGAGACATAACAGATGAACCATTCTATATTGTGGATTTGGTCAAGGTAACCGAGCAATACAATCGATGGGTTGAATATCTGCCGAATGTGAAACCCTATTTCGCGGTAAAATCAAATCCGGACACAAAGATAATGCGTTTATTGGCGACTCTAGGATGTAATTTTGATTGCGCCTCCAAAAACGAACTAATAAATGTAATGTCGATCGTGAATAATCCCGAACGTATAATCTTTGCGAACCCTTGTAAAGTATCGTCCCATTTAAAGTATGCCCGTGATAATAATATTGCGATGATGACGTTTGACAGTATAGAAGAGTTAGAAAAAATATACAATATATATCCAAAGGCGCAAGTATTACTTCGCATCTGTGTAGATGACACGAACAGCAAGTGCAAGTTCAATTCAAAGTTTGGATGTCCTCAACATAATATTCTTAAAATATTTGAAAGGGCAAAATGTTTGCGAATGAACCTTGTAGGTTTCAGTTTTCACGTAGGGAGTGGTTGTAGTGATCCTCTCAGTTTTTATAACGCAATCGAGGATTGTTCTATTGTATATAACGCATCAAAGGAATACGGGTTTGATATTCGTATTATAGATATTGGCGGCGGATATCCAGGTGTTGATAAAACAATTCGATTCGCTGATATTTGCGATAATATTAATAAGGCAATTGCTGACTTCTTCTTATATGAAACGAGCAATGCGATAATACAATTTATCGCGGAACCTGGACGATATTTTACGGAAGCAACGCATACGCTCGTTATGAATGTAATCGCAAAGAAAAAAGAAGCTACCGTTATAAAATACTATTTAAATGACGGAATATATGGTTCGTTCAACTGTATTGGGTATGATCACCAGACACCCGAATTAGTACCCTTATTACCCCGTGATGCCGACGACAAGAATTATAATAGCACATTCTTTGGTCCAACGTGCGACAGCCTGGATTGTATCTACAAGGATATCCCTTTCCACGAACTCAATGTAGGCGAATGGATATATGTTCGCAACTTCGGTTCTTATACAGTATCCCCTAGTTCGTCTTTCAACGGTTTTTCAATAACTAATAAAAAGTATATAAGGAATGCTCACACGTCCTGACTATCTCACACTGACCTTCTTTTTTTGTATATGTATAGATCTAATCTAAAATATAAAAATAGATAATACATAAATAATACATAGATAATATTGTGTCAAGAAGCATCACAAAGTGTCACATCATTTAGAGGATAATCCTTGCTTTTTTTTACTCACTCGTTTTGGTTTTGGTTCAAGGGTTGAAACACCCTCTTCGGTTTGCTTAACAATATTCTTATAACCAACAATATTCGTATCATTAATTAATTTGATGTCTTCTTCTGATAATTTGAAATGTTGATAGACTTCATCATCCGTCCATTCTTTATTTAAGGGCGGTAATGGTATCCATTTACATACATCTTCATTATTATGTTGTGATGATTTTCTTAAAGATAACATAAAGTTTGGTAATCTACATTTCATATAACTCAATAATGATTTTGCTTCCTCTTCATTGGATAATTTAAATGATATATAACTTCCAGTATGAACTTCATCTATATTTCCTATAAATGTATTACCAAAACCACTTTTATGTTCGTGTGCCGCTTCTGCTGTTATAACCTTCCAAAATTTATATTCTTTTTTTATATCTTTAATATCAATATATTTTTCAAATCCCTTTTGTTGTGATACATAACATTTAACAGTATCCTTCGCCTTATCGCTTTTTAATCTTTTGTCATTAGACTCAATCCCAAAATATCTACCTAAATATAAGGTTGTAATTGATTCAAATATTGCTAATTTATCAATAATCGCATGAAATTTACCATCGACAAATACATCATATTTGTTTAATTTTGTAATTGAACCATTTAATTTACAATCACCTTTATAGTTAGTATCTTTTAGAAAGTAATTTACACCCCCTTTAATATCAACTGTATTTCCAAATATTTTACACGCATCATCAAAGTGATTAATATAAACAATATCTGTTCGCTTTAACATATTCTTACGAAAACTATCTAATCCTTTGCCACCTGAAAACCATCTTGAAGGTATTACATAACATAATATATCACATTTTTCAATATAATACTCAACAAACTTGTTATATAATGCTTTTGCACCTGTTGATTTTAATTCCTCATTATATGGTGGATTACCAATTACAATATCAAATTTCTTAATACCAAACTCTTTTTGAATATCTAATTGTAAAGAATCACCTTCATACAAATTGAGTTTGAACTCATTATTGATATTAAATATTTGTTTGACGATGAAACAATTCTTCTTGTTGTATTCAGCCATAAACAACATCTTCTCTAAAATATGTTTCTTGCGATCCTTATCATCTTCTATTTTATTCTTCAAACCATCCATTAACTTGTAATAAATAGCAATCGCAAAGTTTCCCATTCCTGTTGTAGTATCACCCCATTTTAAAGTTTCATCTTCGTATATGTTTTTATTATACGTTTCTTTGTAGTATGCTTCTAAATCACATAACATATCATTATTAATAAAACTCATCGGCGTGAAAACTTCACCGAACTTCTTCTTCTCTATCACCTTGGGTTTCAAACATTCATTAATTAATTCTAATAATTCTTTAGGACTATCTATTAAACTTTGCAACGACATCTTAAAGTTAATAGATATATTATATGTATTAGAATTCTTCTCAAAATATTTTGAAACTATATTTCTTATAATATTTATTAAATCCTTCTTATTCCACCAAATCAAACACATATCATCAAACATATCCAATAATTCAGGATTTTCTTGTATGTCGTTTAACATCTTCACAAAATCCTTATTCGCATTCTTAATCGTTAATATACATGTTAATGGTATTATATACGGTAATACATCTTTGGTAAATGATATTACAATATCCTCTTTTTCGGATTTTTCGGATTTTTCGGATTTTTCGGATTTTTCGGATTTTTCACTATCACTATCATCCCTGATTTTTTCTTTGCCTGATGGTAATTCTTGTAATACATCACCATCATCTTTGATTTCTAAGATAGAATTTACCTTCTCGTCTTTTAATGACTTGGTAAATGACTTGTTTATCAGCTTCTGCGTGGATGTATCAAACTCCACATAGTCATTATCCAAGTTTCTCAATAGAGACTTGAAACTATTAATTGGATCTGATTTCCAAATTTCCATTAGTTTAGATACAATAGCATCACTATTTAACTTCTTTTGTTCCATCATATCCGTATCAATATTAATTAAATGGTTTTCAATTAGATACTTGATCTTATCTTCTGTGCTTTTATCATTCTTATATATCGTGTAATTCACACAAGTATTAAGAACCCGACTTATATTTAAATCTACCACATACCCGAATTTCTTCTGAGAACCTTCAGTCATGCATCGATACATTTGTTGTAAAACTTTATCAGATGAAAGGGTATTATTCATTAAAGTGACAACATCACACATATTTAATGTTATACCTAATGTAAGCATATTACCCGCCAATAAAATCAACCCTTCTTTGCCTTCAGTCTTTGCGATTTTTTCTTGTTTTGTAATATCTTCCTTAATATCTTTTGCTAAATCTTTATTCTTACGATTAATACATAACACATTATACTTTTTGAGAATATTATCGTCTAGCATTAGTTGCTCTAAACATTTTGAAATCTCGTTAATATTATCACTTGGTAAAAACCAAATTTGTGTAAACGGTTTTCGTGTTTCTTTATCAGAGCATATTTTTAATATCCGTGAAAACACAGATTTGTCACCATTTTTGAAATCTACTTCCTTGTTTGAACCCGATATAAAGCGTAAGATGGTTTTAACCTCCGTTTCAAATTGAAACTTCGTCTTTTGCTTATTCAGTGCGAACAACACATCAAAACAAAACCCGTATTTACTACCCATAATTTTATCCTTAATTATATCGTATCTTTGACTATCAAACATCGTTGTAATCAAATACAAATCAGGCATATTTTCATAAGGTTTAAACATATCTGTTAGAGATAAACCTTTATCAGTAAAATACTTAATAGTCGCTGTAATACTTGTGTTACCGTGTTTCTCTTTTAATTTATCAACATTTGTCTCATCTACCAAAATGCTTTTACATATTTGTTCGTCTTCAATGTCCCAATACATTTGACATTCTTCAGGTATATTCCATTCACGTAAAGGTTTATTATAAGTCGCTGTTAGAAATACTTTAATCGTATTCTTGGATGAATACGAATTTAAAATATATTTGGATAAATCAGTCGTTCCGCTAAAATGGTTTTCATCAAAACCAATAATATCCAATTTCAGGTTCTTAATTTTCATAATCGTTTTATCATCAATATACTTTTGTAATAGTTGTTTAGACATAACGAATATATTACTTTCACCTAATATCAAAGTCTCCATATTTTTAGATCCATTAATATGGTGTATATTGAATGCTTCAAATTCTTTAAATTTATTAAATAAATCATCCGTAAATTGTGGTGCGGTTTCTGTTGGTGCTGGTGTAATAATTAACACATTTAATTTTTGCTTGATTTCAAGCTGCTTTATAATTAAACCACCAAACATATAAGTTTTACCACTTCTACACTTACAACCCCATAGAAAGGATTTATATCCTTCTTCAATAAGATTAGATGTTTTTTGTGTAATAAGTTCTTGATGAAATCTCAAACTTAAATTACATTTAGGAGATAAATAGATTTCATCATAATTAATTTTTTGATATTTCTTCATATGTTTAAGCATATCCGCTTTAAAGCGGAGGAAACACTTATTCAAATCATTCTTATCCAAAATATTTTGCTCGTTCATATACTTCGTAATATAATTACTTGATTTGTTCGCATTTTTCACCTTTCCTAAAACAGACATCTTATCAGGGACAAGTAAGAATATTTTAAAATTAGGATAAATTTGTTTATTCGCATCAATCACTGAAATTATATTTTGAATCTCATAATAAGCGACTGATTTTTGTTTAGTAATATCATCTTTATTTTTAGGATATTTAGAACTAATAAATGTAAAGCTTTCGTCAATAATATTAAATAAGGATATATCCGAACATCCACTTGAATTACCACTTACCACTTTTTCAGTTAAATAATGTGTAAAGGTTGTAAGTGTTTTCAAGTTTCCATTATTCATATTACCAATCATATGTGTATAATCAGATTTTTGAAAATTATTACAAAATCCAAATTTAATACATACATCCCATAAGCGTTCATATATAAAACCTTTTTCGGATTGATTTTTACAAGTATCCAAAATATTATCAACACTCTCAAATGTTGTAATATGTGTAATAAATTCTTCAACTTTCATCGTTGTGAAACTCATTTCCTCCGTATTAAATAAAAAGATATATAGATAATCAATTTTATATCATATATTATAAAAATAGATCAATTTATAAACATAAAAAATAGATAACACATAGAATTACTTTACATCGCTTCACATTCACATGCTTCACATTTCTTAAATTAGTTTCGTAATCTCCTCGCGCAAATCCTCCAAATCCGGTTTTACCAATTCGCTATAATTTATTTCTAATGTTTTGTCTCCGTAATTTTGTGGTTGTAATCCATTCACTTTTACAGGATATGCCCAATGCGAAGTTGTTCTTCTATCTATGAAATACCTTTGTCTTTTTTCCAACATTTTCTTTGTTAAATTACAACGAGGCAAATAACTCACATATTGAACAATCCGTTCTTCATTACAATCCGCCTTGCCATATTGATTTTGATGAAATGTTCGTGAATCCCATAATACCAAAGAACCTGCTTTAATATTTAAAACCCGCCTACTATCACTAATTTTATCCAAGTATTCTTGTTCTATTAATAACCAATCTTTCGTAGATGTTAAATTGTATTGTTTCGCATATTCTTCATGTAATTTATGACTACCCTCATATACCACAAGAGTTCGCTCTGTGTTACTTGTTAACGCTACGAAACCTTGAATACATTTCAAACCTTTTTTTACAGGTGCTTGATCTGTATGCGTCCAAGTCTTATCCTTCTTTTTACAATTTGCCGGAATATAGCAACATCCATCATAACTTACAACCACATCTTCCGTCTTCCAAATATTTTTGAAAACATTTTGAACATTTTGACGTGTTCTAATATACCACGCGTGTTTTTGATGTCCCACTTCGTGATATTTACAAATCCCATGAGGACTTATTTTATTATGCACCGCTCCAATTTGCGGATGCGAAGAAAACCATTCCCTGAAATATGAAACCGCAGTCGCAACTTCTTCTTCCGTAAGAACATCTTCAATGACGCAAAATCCCTTTTCTGCTAGCGCAGCAACACCTTCAATGTAAGAAGACATTTTGAAAAATTAATGTTATATTAATAATATCAATTTTTATTACATTTAAGATAGAATAGAACAAATGTTCAGAAGTAACTGGGTTAAATTTATAAATATTGCATCCTTTTATAAATGGATTATATAATACATACATATTAAATATTATATTTAAAATAAATATAATATTTAGAATTAGATAATCTAATATTATGGATTCTATTGAATTTATAATATATACATTATTAACTTTATTGATTGCTTTTATCGGATATATTATATATGATAATTATACATATAAAAATAATTTAACATCTGATTTAAATAAAAATATTAAAGATAAAGGATTGAATAATTTTGATATAGTATATTATATTAATCTTGAGCACAGAAAAGATAGATATATTCATATTAATAATGAATTGAGTAAAACAAATATAGATCCTAATAAAATAAATAGAATAGATGCTATTTATGATATTAATAAAGGTTATGTAGGGTGTTCAAAATCACATATTTTAGCATTAGAAGCATTTATTAACACACCTGATGAAATACAAAATTGTATTATTTTAGAAGATGATTTTATATTTACAGAAGAACAAGATGATATAAATAATTTAATAAATCTATTTTTTGAAAACGTTGAAACATATGATGTATTAATGTTGTCGAGTAATACATTAAATGAAACAAAAACAATATTGCCATTTATTACTAAAATTAATGATGCACAAACATTATCTGGTTATTGTGTATCTAAAAAGTTTGCACCGATTTTATTAGATAATTATAGGTCAGGTGTTGAAAAATTAGAAAGTATAGGAACATGCGATTTGTATTGTGTTGATATGTATATGAAAATATTACAACCTAAATCATTATGGTTTTGTTTAAATCCAAAAATAGGAAAACAAAAAATATCTTACAGTGATATTCAAAAAACGGTAGTATCTTATAATTGTTAATAATCATCATCGTATCAAATAATTATAATCAATAAAATACTTAATTTGATATACATTAAATCCCACTTATTATATAGAGATATTACATAAACATAAACTTACTATTCAGCTTTATCAGTTCATAGTATTTGTGGATATTATTAATATCTTTGAGTCTCCCTGTATCCTGAGTATTCATTACCTTTAGCATTATATTCTCTATCGTATCCTCGCTATAGATCTCATTATTTTTGAGTAATTCATTATACACATAATGTGCACGTGTATATTCATCAATTAATTGTTTGTTATTCAAAGTGATAAAGTATATATTATTGCTATTATAGGCGATAATCTGCTTGATTAAAGCAATCGCCTCATGCTCTTTGTTCTTACAATCACTATTCACTACCTCCCAGATCTTTTTCTTCTTGTCATTCTTAATAAACGCTATTGCTTCTATCTTTTTCGTCTTGAGTTTCTTCGTGATTTTAATTGTCGCATCCAATTTCTGTACGGTACCTGTTTGGTCCGTCGTATCCGTTACAGCAATCGCATTCTTTATCGTCAATTTACTTTTGCGAACAGTCGGCGCTTTTGGTTCGCGTAGTATCGCAATAAACTTCTCAAACAACAACTCCTTCACCATCATCAGTTTCAAATTACCAATCCTGTTTTTCCTGCGTATATCACTTTGATACATCGGTTTCTCTAACAGCATCTTATCAACCTCCTCCCAATAATTATCATCCTTATCATACCCAGGCAATTCACTCAAACATAACGCATAAAGTTGCAATATTGGTTTCATAATTTGATTGGTAATATAATGTAAATAGTCCGGAACTAAGTTATTCTGCTCTATATAATCTGGATGTTCGATACGGTCACCTTGTAATGACGGGGTAATCGCACCCGTCTTTATATATACAAAGGGTATACGTTCATTCGTTCCAGGTCTATTTCCAGGGTCTCTTGCACCGATTCTGTCCGCCAATACTTTATGCGCAATCTTTGAGGGGTCTTTGTAGTTTGCCCTCAAACTCTTCGTTATGATAAGGTCTTTGATGGACGTTTTGCCTTCCACCAGATTTTCCAGTTCATCTTGGAGGAACTCAATAGATCCCTCCAAATCTTGCTTTTCCAATATGATATTGATCACCCCTCCATAAATCTTCTTGACAATCTGCGCATTGTCGCGGCGTTTTAATACAATACCCATCGACTTCTGCTTATACTTCGTAGTACTCGTCTCATACAAATTGCCAACATATCGCTTCTTACTGAATAAGATAAACGGATAAAGACATTTCTCATAATTCAACTTTTGCGGACTTGGCATAATATCAGGGACGTTGATATGCTTCTCAACCTTCTTCCCAATATCAATCGCAAACTGTAGCGCATCCTTGCCAAATACCGCGTTCCCTTCATTGTCCGTCAAAGGAAACTTGCAAAATATCGAATCCGTATCACCGTATATCACCTCCGCATCATAATTCTTTTCTACAAAATCTTTCGCCAACATAATCATATTTCTACCAGTTGCCGTAGTACACGCTGCTATTTCCTTTAAGTAGATAGAGGATGTCCTCGCGCCTATTTGTCCATAGAGCGAATTCGCTGTAACCTTGTAGGCAACTTGCAAGGCATCCAGCACATCCTGTTCAAATATATTATAAGTATCCTTCATATCTTGGATATCTTCTTTTGATACAATATTCCTGGTATTCCCGTCAATCGCATAGACTTCGTAGTGATCGCCACGATCCGAGCAAATACCCGAGTATGTTTTGCCATCTGCCGCAATGATTGTCTGGTATTCAATCTTTTTACGCGTATTCTTGCGCTGTTTGAGAAGCATATCCAATACTTCAGCAATAATCCCTTTGCGTCCGTCTTTGTATTGGACGAATACACAATCTTTCACACCAGTCTTCTTTTTCTTATCACCTACACCTTCATACAAATCATAAGATATGGTTTTGTATTCAATATTCGGGTCTTCCACACGATACTTTTCGTCTATCAAGTAACAATCATGCGACAGATTACACGAAATCATTGAAGACGGATAAAGCGAACCATAGTCAAATACCACGATCGGTTCGTTCAAATAGATACCCTCTTTTGGTTCTAGCACAACCGCACCCTCATACCCGCTATCATCCATTTCTTCAATATTCTCGCGATATGATTTAATTGTAGGGATTAGGTATTCGCGCTCCATACATTCTTTGGCGATTAAAGAGAATATCTTAATACCTTGCCCTCTGCGAAATAGGAAATTGAGAGGGACGAGACATACGTTGCCCATACCAATATTATTTTCAAGAATTTTCAATTTATGTATCAAGCGATTCACAAGACAGCAATCCTGAATACAGTATTTCGCGATAACGCATCTGTCCTCGCTTGTCCCTTTAAACTTGTCAAAGATCTCTTGCGGTTTTAAATCATTCTTATTGTCCCCCAAGAAGATTGATGCTACATTGTCCAGTTTATAGCTATCCAGTTTCTGGTCTCGTTGCATCACTTTCAGCAAATCAATAATCACCGTTCCATCAAAATCAATATATCGCAAAATATTATCTCCTAGTGCCGACGAGGACAACTTCAATTCTACGAGCGATGCTTTGCGTGTTATCAATCGCCCGAAACCAATTGTAAAATCGTCCAAAATGTTTAATTCAGTCGCTCTCTGCCAAATGTATTCCATATCAAAACCAAATATATTATAGCCTGATATGATATCCGAGTTCAGGTTATTCATAAGTTCTTTCCATTTCAAGAGAACCTCCTTCTCCGTATCATAATACTCTACATCGCATCCTTCAATCGTATCGCAACTGTTCAAAGTAATAATGTTTTTATATACGATATTGTCCGATCCGTAGATATGAACTGTCGTCCCAATCTGAATGATCTTGTCGCCTTCCAGAGGAACCAATGAACCCGATAGAATATCGCTTAGTTTTAATTCATGTGCGTTCAGTTCCCGAACAGTCATTTTTGCACCCTTCGCGTCATTCGCGTCTTCATCGCTCCCGTCATCATCACAACCCACCGCATCTTCTCCGTCGTCTCCTACATCGCCTTTTACAATCTGCTTTTTAGAGATAGAGGACGCAATGATATCCAAGAGATCTATGATTTTATGAATATGAGGTTCTATTTTTTGAGGAATGGATGCGATATAATCCTTTGCGATTTTATGTTTCGTATATACGCGATTGATCTTGACATCCTTTACGGTATCCAGAATAACGTCTTTGTAATAGATAGTACTCAACCATTCTACGATATTCTCAGGAGTATATGAATACCCGAGTTTAGCAATGATCGCGAGGTCTTGCGCAACCTTGCTATAATTCTTCTTTGCTACCGGGAAATCACCATGACTACTAGAGCATTCTATATCAAAAGACGTAATTAGCAAAGGGGCGATTTTATTCACCTGGACAGGCGCTATATTTTTATATTCGGTTTCTATGTTATAATCGCAACGACTGATATCTTCTCCCATATCATAGTTTCCTTTTTCAATTCTTACCCAATCACAGGGACGGATGTTCTGCGTATGAATGTATTTTAAGAAAGGGTCGATATTTGTCTCGTACATTTTAAAATCTTCTTTTTCAAGACTTTTAAAATAGTACTTTAGATTGTTATAGAGTTTGAGCGATTTTACGGATACTTTTAGAAAGCGAAAAATTTTGTCATTTGTAAATCCCCAAAAGTCTTTTTTGCGAACCACCTTCATACTCGCAAAATGCGTTTCCAGCGGACGCGAAATGATCTTCTTGTTATATTCGCTCATTCTCCCATTGTTGTTAAAGAAGCATTTATAGCTGTCGTTTAACAGAACATCCCTCAGTTCATCTACCTTCGCTTTAAATGCGGCTTTACCTAGTGTCTCCCATTTATCGGGAGGTTTGATATAGAAGTATGGGACAAAGTTATTCACTTTCACACAATACGTGGCACCCACAGCTGAAGTTCCGTAAATGAGAAGAGAGTAGAGGTCTGTAGAGTCTTTTTGCACGTTTGCCTTGTCGGATTCAGGGTCATATATATCTGTGATCTGGAACTCTATGGTATCCTCGCGAGGATCGATAGGTTCGTGTATCTTTCGCGGGAATTCCATTTTCTATCTCTTTTTGTATATTGATAGGTGCTTTAAATATTTAAATACAAATCAAATCAATTTTTGTAATTTATAAAAAATATAATTAGATTATCATTGATTATAATAGAATATAATAAATATATGGAGATAAGCTTGGACAGCCTTATTATTTTAATCATCGCAATCGCAGGCTTGTATTATCTATACAATTACTATTTAAACGAGGGACTCATAAAAGTAAAGAGCAAGATAGACGATGAGGAATACACGGTTCAAATAAAAGATGACGCTGTGGAGGCTGCTGATTTAATCGCTACTATTAAAGGCAAACTCAAAACATTATTAGAGCATTTGGAGAAAACCTACGGGAATAGCGATATTCGTGTGATGGCGTTGAAAGAAAACTATAAACCAGAGAGACTTAGCGAAGGCGTGGATACACCAGGTTATACGAGTTATTCCATTAACAAGGGTGAGAAGATCGTATTGTGTCTTCGCAATCGTGATAAATTGATGGATTTAAATACAATGACATTCGTTGTATTACACGAATTCGCGCATTTAGCTACAGAAAGCATCGGACATACTGAAGAATTTTGGACAAACTTCAAATGGATATTGGAGGAATCGGTTAATATTGGCATCTATACACGACAGGACTTTCAAAATAAGAACGTCGATTATTGCGGTATAAAAATCACGTCGTCGCCTTTGTAAAGATGGAAATAGAGAAATAGATATAAGATATTGGCATTACTAAAATAATATAAATATGTCAAATACTATGTCTCTCTATCAGGGTAACGATTACAATCAGTTTGAGATATTCTATGGAATAATAATCGTTCTCATGCCAATTAGCAAGAGATATGCGCCTTATATTAAGAATGATGTAGTGCGACGGAAGATAAATCAATATACAAACTGGAATATTCTGATGATACTCGCAAATAGCGCGATGTATAACGTATTCGCATTGGATAACTATATCATTTCACGGTTTATCGCGATCAATTCTTTCCAGATTATGACATTATTTCATCTTTTTATGGTATATGACAGTAATGTATTGTTTTGTGTGATGGACGCGAAACCCGTTTTATTACAACACGCGGTATTTAGCAGGATTTCAAATCATATCTTGGTTCGCGCTGAATACTTTGTGGCAAATATTGTAGTTCACATACTACCTGTGTATTTTTATAGAGATTACCTGGTAATGAAGATGGATATGGATATGTTTCATTATATCATTATGTTTAAATTTATGTGGGTTCTCAATATATTTGGCGACTTCAACATAACCTCCATTTACGTTCCGACATTTAGCGGATGTAACGTGAAACTCGTAAATCTCGTTGTGGCAATTGACTTTATCACCTACAAGGTTTTCAATTATTTTTTATAAATATGTAAATTATATAACTATAACAATACATACTATAGTATAATAAAACAAATGATTCCTAAGATTATTCATCAAACATGGAGAGATAAAAATCTCCCACCCATCATCTATAAATTAGTAAGCGAGAACATTCGTTTTTTTAAATCAAACGGGTACGAGTATATGTTTTGGACCGACGAGATGATATTAAAATTAATATCCGACGAATATCCGAATTTTTACAACATATATAAAATGGCACGCACCGGTGTACAGAAGGGCGATATCGCACGCATCCTCCTTGTGTATCATTATGGAGGCATCTATATTGATCTTGATGTTCTTGTCTTGCGAGATTTTAGTGAAATATTAGATATGAATGCGGACAAACTTTATATTACATACGAACCCTCTGGACAGACAATGGCATTATATAATAGCGATAAATATATATGTAATGCGTTCTTCGCAGCAAATAAGAATAACAATATGCTCAAAGCGATATTAAACAATATCCCCGAATATGTCCAGAATTATACGGAGAATATTTTCGCGCGATTTGACATCTTTGGCGGTGCGTATTTTAAAACGATTATAGAAGACCCTTTGTATGCGATTTTCAAGGGCGATGTCTATATTATAGACGACCGGGAACTTTTCTACCCAATAAACGATTTGAAGTTTGTAGGTCAACCCTTCACCGCGGGCGATTGGGATAAATTAAGGACAGGTGAGTATGGCAAGGATACAATTATGGTACATTATTGGATTCACGGGGACTTTGAATCCAAGGCGCTTTTATCCTCGTTTATCCCCGATATGAATAAGACGATACATGAAAATATGTATTTATTCTTCTCTCGTTTATATCCAAAAAAAATTGATAAGATATTTATATAATAGAGTAGTATACATTGAATGTATAATCACGGGTCTCGCGGGTCTCTGCTACGCATACTTGCGGTTTCTCTTATGATGATGATGAACACGATGGGAAGAGTGCGAGGATTTGCGTTGATCAAACAAACGATATTACAGGATGCGAAGATGCCTTCTATTTATCTGGAGAATAGTTTTTTTAGCGAGAATGATGCGAAGTTTAAGAAGCAGTTTTTTTCGGCGGAACATATATTTCCTCAATGCTTGCTCAACAATAAACACCGTAACGACATGCACAACATTATAAAAACCACGAATACCCTGAATGTCAATCGCTCAAATTATATGTTTGTAGATGAGGAAACGGTTCAGCTGAAAGATAAGAACTGGGTAGCTTTAGACTTTGGGAATTATGTAAATCACAAATATAAGGTATTCGCTCCGAATGATTATTCGCGTGGTTTTATATCCCGCGCGATACTCTATATGTGCTGGGAATATGATTATAATCATAATAAGGTCATTGACACTGATCTGCTGATCAAATGGTATTTCCAATATCCGCCATTAAAAGAGGAGCGATACCATAACGAGATTATTCACCGAATTCAGAGAAAACATAATATATTTATTACGAATTATTGTAAAAAGAATAGCGTAATCTTGAAATTTATCAAAAAGTTATAGATATAGTATTATATATATTATAATAGTATAATATGGAAATTGGAAATATATTAAATGCTATATTAGTGAATGAAGGTGTTCGTTCCGCAATGTTAATTCAACCATCGGATTACAAAGAAAGAACTGGAACAGATACAAAAACACTGTCAATTGTAAATAAAATAAAAAAACTATTTCCAGATTTAGTATCAAGTGATAATTATACAACCTATCAAGGAACAATTATTTCTAAAAGGTCATTTGATGGTAAGGTTATAGAAAATATGGGTAAAATATTAGACTACCCTTGTTTTAATGATTTTGAAACATTAAATCGAGACGAGCCTTTATTTGATTTACAATTGATAGTATCATTATATGATACAGAAATACCATTATTTAATAATATTTGTAAGGATAAAAAAACAGTTGATAAATTTAATTCATTATCTACGAAGGCGTTTAGAGCATTAACAAATAAAAAATACAATGGTATATTAAATGGAATTAAAATAAATAAAGTGTATGTAAATATTGAACTTATAATTCCAACACAACATATTATAAATAAATTGATAACTAAAAAAAATTTATCAAAAGAAGAGATAGACGTAATTATAGGTGTTTTATATAATATGGGATTTAGTGATAAATTATTAGAATATGAATTTCAATATAATAATCCAATTCATAAAGGTATATTAGTAAAAAGTAAACATGATGTATTATCTCCATTTTATCCTCTACAAGAATATCCAAAACAACAAAAAGTAGTTGATAAAATAACTATTGAGTTAGAAAATGCCTTAATTGAAATTTTAGATAAAACCAAAACACCTCCACCAAGAGCATATTGTAAAATAACAAGAAAAACTTGAAATATTATAGGAATGAAACGTGGTCTAAAGAGCAGTTTTCGTCATCAATTAGAAGAATTTTATTAGATAATAGTTAGTATGTCGCTATTTATCAAGTACTTCTCTTGTAGAACATCAACAAGATTAATGACCATCTTCAAAGAAAGTTGAGAGTTCTTCAAGTTCCTTCTCCATCTTAGAAACTTGATATTCAATTGCGATATTCTTGTAAATCTCCGACCTATTTATAAAATATCCAAACCTTACAAAATTTCTGTACTTATAAGTCTGTTTGAAGATATCTATATCTTGATATGATGCGTATTCCATCTTCTCCACGTCTGCGGGATTGATTTTGTAACAGCATACATTCCCGCTAGGGATTATCTTGTAGGTATACTTGAAGTTTTCATCAATATCTATATCAATATATGCTGTATCTAAAGACCACACTCTATTTTCCATATATTCATCATCGTCATTTCCCGTAGTATATTTATATGCCTCGTCATAGAAATTGTTAAATGCCTCATTTTTAATATCTTTATCATTTGCGAGCATAAGCGAGAGGTTATAGTAATATTTCCAATATTTGTTTTTTTGAAGCTCCTCAAATGACATCACGATCTCACCAACATTCTTAACTTCCATATAGACCTTGTCTCCATGTTTGGCGAATAGATGATAGTCACCACTTATCCCGATACGATGCGTCATCGCTTCATGTTCATTATAAAGATAGGCATACGCAACATATATTTCCTGAGAAAATACGCCAGTACATTCGGTGCCGTTTGCGATTGTCTGGTAAGTTCTTGAAGTGTCACTCATCGTGGTAGCTTTCTTGTCGGTTTGTTGGTTTGTTGGTTTTTCGCGATCTCTATATTCAATCTCTGTCTTTTATATATAAGGAGGTATAATCAATTTTTACATATAAAAATAAAAAATATATAAACACACAACATATACGCTATACTTATACTGCTTACTCTGCCAATATTAGGGCGTCGCTTTCTTCATTAATTGAAATATACTCGTATTTATCACCGATACTAACAATATTATATATTTTTGTTAAAATATCGTCGTTCATACAATATTTAGCATTAAGAGTTGCGAGATTGAGGATTTGCTTTTTATTCTCATTCATTACATACTCCTCCGCGATCTTTTTGTAAATCACCGACCTTTTTAGAAAATATCCCATTCTTACATCACAACGATATATATATATTTTTCTAAAGAGTTCCAGTCCTTGCCGTGAGGTGTATTCCATTTTATCAAAGTCAAATGGATTAACTTTATAATAACCTACATTTCCGCTTGAGATTATCTTGTAGTTTTTATTATTATTTGTTTTGTCAATATCTAAATCAATATAGGATGTTTCAAGAGACCATACCCTATCTCCTGAATATTCGTAAATCTCGACATAGTCTTTGTTAAACGCTTCATTTTTTATCACTTTATGCTTATCTTTTGCGAGGAGAAGTGACAATTCATAGTAAAACCTCCAATATTTATTCTGCTGAAGTTCAGCAAATGAAATCACAATCTCGCCTACATTTCTAACTTCCATATAGACCTTGTCCCCGCTACGGAGAAAGAGGTGATAATCACCTATTATACCGTTGCGATAAACTTTAGAATTAGGAACATTATAAATATAGGAATACGCTTCATATTTTTCCTGACAAAACACACCAGTACATTCGACATTTGCGATTGTGTGATAAGTGCTCATCGTCTTTCGCTTGTTCGCAACTTGTTGGGTTCGCTTGTTGAATCTCTATATACTCGATTTGAGTTCGTTTGACTTTGGCAAATCGGTATATCTCTGTTCTAATATTTACAGATCGCAATCAATTTTTTAATAATAAAAGTAAAATCAGAACATATATTGGTAATAACATTTAGAATATTCAAAGGGTAATAAATAAAAAATATATAACATAAATATACTCATATACATTCCTTTAAGTAGAGAGAACCACTTTACTTACTCTTCCAATATCTGGGCGTTGCTTTCTTCATTACTTGAAATATACTCGTATTTATCACCGATACTAACAATATTATATATTTTTGTTAAAATATCATCATTCATACAATATTTAGCATTAAGAGTTGTGAGATTGAGGATATGCTTTTTATTCTCATCGGCAATGTTCTTGTAAATTACCGATCTACTTGAAAACCACTTCACCCTTTCAAGTCCGTTCATATATCCCAGCTCAAAGCGTTCAAGTTCTTGCTGCGTGGAGTATTCCATCTTCTCCAAGTCAAATGGGTTTATTTTGTAATAGCAGACATTCCCGCTAGGGATTATCTTGAAGTTTTTGAAGTCGCTTTGGTCAATATAGGCAGTATCCAAAGACCACACCCTATCTCCTGTATATACTCTACCCGCCGTATATCCATATATCTCGTTATAGAGCTTGTTGAATGCTTCATTCTTTATCACTTTGTGCTTGTCATTCGCGAGCATAAGCGAAAGGTCATAGTAGTATTTCCAATACTTGTTTTTTTGTAGTTCAGCAAACGAAATCACAATCTCGCCTGCATTCCTAACTTCCATATAGACCTTGTCTCCGTGTTTGGCGAAGAGGTGATAGTCGCCGCGACAAGACATATAGTTAGGTGCATTATGATAGGGTTGCATTTCTTGTATTCGCTGGCAAAACACGCTAGTACATTCGGTATCTGCGATTGCGTGGGAAGTACGGGAGTCGCACATTATCGTTTGTTGGGTTCGCAATATATACAGGATTTGACTTTGGCAAATCGGTATATCTCTGTTCTAATATTTACAGATCGCAATCAATTTTTTAATAAAAGTAAAATCAGAACATATATTGTTACTAACATTTAGAATATTCAAAGGTTAATAAATAAAAAAAATATAACATAAATATACTCATATACATTCCTTTAAGTAGCGAGAACCACCACTTTACTTACTCTTCCAATATCTGGGCGTTGCTTTCTTCATTACTTGAAATATACTCGTATTTATCACCGATACTAACAATATTATATATTTTTGTTAAAATATCATCATTTATACAATATTGACGCATATATAATTGTATCACACAAAAGGCATATCGCTTTACATATACTGACCGCTATGAGGACTTGACGACGATGATTGAGAGTTTTTGGTAAATAACACTCTATAAATAACTTTATATCCGCGTGATGTAATCATACGTGGTATCAAACACCTATCATATTGATAACTCAAACATAATAGGCGATTATAGAGAGGTGAATCAATTAAAATCGGGTTTAAGGTTCGTGGGTTAAAGATAGGCATCATAGCCCACATTTTACATTCTTCGTGTGTAAAATTATTCTTAGTGACAACAAACTTTTTGTTTGGTGTCGGCACCCCCGTTCCCACAGCCTCCCCCTCTCGTTCCATTTTGTTCCTTCCTTCTATTCCTTCTATCAACAAATAATAATTATTATATAATTTGTCATCTTTGTCATCTACATAATTTCTATCATCCGGCGATAACTTGAATACATACTTTTCGTCTATCACATCATCTATGAGATTTGACATATATTCAATTAACCTATCGTCTAATTTTGGTGTATATTCAGTCATAAATGAAAATAATTGCTCTTTTATATTTGATGGCAATTTGGTATTTAAAAAAAAATATAATTGGGAAAAATATTCAATATTTAGAAATAAAATATTGAATGTCGTATTTATAGAAGAAGGATATAGAGAACGCAAGTATATATTACGAATAAAAGTCTTAATTAATTTTGAGAATTCATCAGTATTGGGGGAATCCCCATTAAAATATTTTGTTCGTTGTTTTTTTGTTATATTTTGTTCTTCAAAAAAAATACGGATATTATTGACTATATCTGTTTTATCATCATCGCTAAACGATGCTACAATATTCGCAATTAATGTATGTCCTTCTTCTACCTCCTTGGATAGATAAACAAGAAATGTTTTAAGTTTTGTAAATATAGTATAAATCATAGAATCATATTGACCCATAATCATATCTATTGTATCATCTGGAAAATCACTTATTAATAGCGGAGCATTCATCGCATGTATTTTTTCCTTTATATTTTTTGCTGACAAATCTATATGTTTTTTTGCATCCACCGCTATAATATCACAAAATTTAGTCAAGTCTTTTAAGTTAGTATTTAACGGTTTTGTCATCATACGGCGTAGTACGACGTTATTACGCATTTTAATAAAATCATTTACAGAAAGCCTAAATATAGCATCCTCTTTAATCACTTTATCATTAAGAATATCTTTTAATTGACGTATAGGAGTTTTTGATTTTCTCCCCTTTATTATTCTTTCAACAACGGATGTATTTACTTGCATTTACATAAATATCTATTTAAAGAAAATATATTTTTATAATAAAACCATAAAAGTATAGAAAATCCTCAAAAAATTTGTTTAGATTTTCCGATATATTCTCAATCAAAAGTAACAAGTCATATACTGTAAAATTATTAGGCATAATCTTAGATACAAATAAAGCGTTATAATCACCTAATATTTTATTTAATAAATTACTAGATGATGGTGGTGAACGTTGTTCTATTATTTTATTTAAATAATCCTTCTGCGGTTCTTGATCAGCGTCCATAAAGTTTTCTTTGTTTCTTTGCTACGTTAGGTTTCTTTGCTATCTTTTGGCAATATATGCTTATATAAAGGTTTAACATTCATAATCATAATCATAAGCTCTTTTAGTTATACTCTTGTAATTTTTACATTGTTCTTTATGAATATCTGGAGATATATTTTTATAATTAGTCAGAACTGACCTTATACAGTCTTCAATTCTATTATATGTATTAATAGATTCTGTTATATCCATTATTTTCAAATAAGGGATTTTTTGGAAATAATCCGGAAGAAAATCATCCCTCATTCCCAAATAATAGTTCGTGTATATATAATAGTCGTTTATTTTCCGAATTATATTTATTGTTAAATCTAAGATTGAATCATCTAAGACTAATGGAAAGACTAATGGATCTGTTTTCATTAATCTAAATTCATTATGATGATCTTTCATTAAAAGACCCTTATCTCCTATAAGTTTTTTCGTTAATATCCTGAATAATTGTATTAATATAAAAACAGTTGAATTTATATTAGATATCTTAGAGATAGAGAATGGTCTTCTCTTAGAGGGATGACCTCTTGAACTATTAGATAAGAGAAGATCCCTCTCAGAGGGATCAACTGTATATGTTTTTTGTGGAAATCTTCTATAAAAAGGAAAAAAATCTCTCTGCGGTTTTTCTTCATTTAGAACTGGAGATGCTGGAGCATTATTTGTTCCATCTGTTCTATTATTTCTAAAAAAAGTAAAAAAATCTCTCGGCGGTTTTTCTTTTTTTAGAACTGGAGATGCTGGAACATTATTTGTTCCATTTGTTCTATTAGTTCTAAAAGCAAAACCTACTACACCACCATTTATATTATTGTATTTTTTAGGCTTCTTAACAACCGCTTTCGCCACTTTAGGCTTCTTAGGAACTGCTTTTTCCACTTTAGGCTTCTTAGGAACCGCTTTCGCCACTTTAGGCTTCTTAGGAACCGCTTTCGCAACTTTAGGCTTCTTAGGAACTGCTTTCGCCACTTTAGGCTTCTTAGGAACCGCTTTCGCCACTTTAGGCTTCTTAGGAACCGCAACAACCGATTTAGTATTCATTCTATTATATTAATAATATTTAAAAAAGTATTAGCCAAATAACAAGTATTTTTATATGTAAAAATTGATTATACTCCCAATATATCGATATTCTATGATAATTATACTCTACTATTTTGTCTATATCATACCGTATTATGCTGTTAATTTTAACAAATTCATCTTGAAATTTTAAAACTTTTTTATTATAGTTATAAAAAATGTCATTGATTTACTTTAAATATAATTATTGGATAAAAGTATAGAAAATCCTCAAAAAATTTGTTTAGATTTTCCGATATATTCTCAATCAAAGGTAACAAGTCATATACTGTAAAATTATTAGGCATAATCTTAGATACAAATAAAGCGTTATAATCACATATTTTATTTAATAAATTACTAGATGATGGTGGTGAACGTTGTTCTATTATTTTATTTAAATAATCATTCTGCGGTTCTTGATCAGCGTCAATAAAGTTTTCTTTGTTTCTTTGCTACGGTATGTTTTTTCATATTCTATATTAATGAATAATGAAATATTATAATTATAAGAATAAAAAATGAAAACATACTTTGATTTATTCTACGCTTCTAATATCAACACATCTCTTTCTAATTTGTTTTTAAAGTTATCTATTGTATCAATAATCCCTGTATATATATTGTTCCCTTCGGAACTTATAAGATGATTATAGATGATCCTTAGCAGATCACCATTCATACCCTCTTTTTCGTTCAAGGCAACAAGATTGATAACATTCTTTTTATCCTCAAATATTGTCGAGAGTTCGTCGAGTTCCTTCTCCATCAAACTTGTACAATAGTCAAGAACAAAGGTATCGTAATATACTCTCTTTTTATCAAATGTTTTGCTTCTAACTTCGTATCTTGACATATAAATTTTTTTGAATATATCCAGATTTTTTTGCGAAGTGTAATTCATATTCTCCAAGTCAAATGGGTTAATCCTATAATAGCAATTGTATTCGTTCTCTACAACCTTCTTTGTTTTAGAGTCATAACTTCCATCTATAAAAGCGGTATTTATTGACCATAATCTAATCTCTTCGTATATATTAGGATCGTAATAGTTGCTGTTATATTCTAGGTCTTTGATTAACGTATGCTTATTGGTTGTGAGGAGAAGCGACAAGTCGTAATAGTGCTTCCAATACTTGTTTTTTTGTAGTTCAGCAAATGAAATCACGATCTCGCCGACTCCTTTAACCTCCATATAGACTTTGTCTCCGTATTTGATGAAGAGGTGATAGTCGTATATAGAACTAATATGGGTCATCGTCGTTATTTGATACTTGTCAAGAACACCCGAGAACTCTACGTTTGACACGTTGTAATACGTATATAAGTCGTTGCCACTTGCGGTGGAGTTCATAACGATACAATTATTTATTAGGGTGAAGAGACATGATCAACAAGATCAATTTTTAAAAATAAATATATAAGTATAATAGTATGTTTAGTAGATTTCGAAAAAGTCGACAACAAGTACAACAAGAACCACAACCACAACCACAACCACAACCACAACCACAACCACAACCACAACCACAATCAGTACAACAACTAACAGAAGATGATATTAAATTCTGGAAAGAAAAAAATCAAGATCCTTTCTCCCGTTTTAGGATAGAGCCATCTATAGTATCTACAAGCCCTTATGTAAAATTGTACAAAGAATCAATAAAAATCTTGATTTCGATTCGATTGCTAAAATCTTCTTCTAGAATTTTAACAATCGAAGATTGCAAATATATTAGAAAAAGCTTACCTGATGCGCATGTATGTAAAAATAATGGACCTTATTATGATCATCTCTTTACAAAATATTTTCTTAAAAAAATAAATAAGTATGATGAAAAATATAGGGCATATGGGACTGATATATATATATATATAGAATTATATAGTATTCTTAGAAGAATGCAAGATATCATTAGACCAGATATGTCAACTAAACGAATGGTACTTAAGCCACTTCCACACAATCTAATACAAGATATCCTTGGTAAATCGAGACAACCACAACTATTTAGTGAACTATTTAGTGTATCGAGACAACCGCAACTATTTAGTGTATCGAGACAACCGCAACTATTTAGTGTATCCAGACAACCGCAACTATTTAGTGTATCCAGACAATCTTTATCTTCACAATTTAAAGAAGATGTATCGCAAAATGACATTTTAACTAATAATATAAATCGTTCATTATTTATGAAAAGTGATCTATCTATAGATAAGGTTATGATAAGATTATACAATGACATTATTAATATTTTAAATCTTAAATTTACTAAGGAAAATTATTCTCATGTTATTAATAGTTTTACTATTTTAAAATTTGTAGAAAAAATATATAAGATTTCAGACAATTTAAATACAAAATTAGCAGAAGATATCAAAAAATATATCAAAAAATATATAAAAGAAGGTACCGATGTAAATGATTTTTTTAGAACACATTTAGTTGATAAAGAAAGTTCATATTTTTTTCCTATATTAGAAGATATATATAATAAAATAATCTTATTATATGACTACTCCTTCCCCGATTTTATTCACGATGGAATATATGAAACAAATTGTATTGGAACAGAAGACGCGGTGACACTGGACGATTTTAATTACGATACTAACAATCATCCAGGTAAGGTAACAATTATACCATATTATACCAAGGATAAAATACTAAATAAATGTTACCTTACAGAAACTTTATTTAGTATTTTACTTAAAGATATTGTATATTATGCTTATAGTTTTAAGCATCTGAATGAAAAATCTGTAAATCCATTAAATAGACTACCGTTTACAGAAGGTGATATAAACAATATTGTAGATCAATTATTAATCAACTTAAGAAAATATAATGAGGATGAATTCATGAAAGGCTTAGATTTTTTAAAAATAATTTTTAAAAGTGAACTTGTTAAATTTAAAAATGCACTAGTTTATGTAAATGAAGCTTCTTTAAAAAAATTAGAAGAACTATTCGAAAATTTTCTTAAAGATATAGATTTTTCATATATTTTAAAAGATTTTTTAAATGATCATAATTTTGAAAACTTTAAACGTGTAAATAGGGAAGTCGTCGAAAAAAAAAATCCATTTAACAAAATAACGAGTTTTTTTATTAGTAAAAAAAAAAAACTTGCTTTTATATACAAAAAAGATAATATACAATATTTTACAGAGGGTGATATAAAAGATTTTACAGAGGTTGATATAGACGATATTATAAGGCATATATTATTAGAAAAATATAATGAAGAACAAAGCAGAAATTGCTTAAAATTGTTATTAAAAATTTTTATTAGTCAATATGATAAAGTAAACAAAAAATTAACAATTTTAAGTAGTCAACTTGATAAAGTAAAAAAATTAAAAAAACTTAACGAATCAAATAAATTAAAAGAATTAAATGAAATATTAGCAAAGCTTATTGTAACAATAAATGAAAAAATGGATGAAAAATCGATACAAAAAAAATCTAAAGAAAAATATTATGATATTCTATATAATGATGATTTTATTTACTTTATAAATTTAATTAAAAGAGTAAATAAAAACATAGCTGAACAAATTAAAAGGGAAGTAAATTTAACGTTTTTAAAGATTACAGACAACTACGACGAACAAATTAATAAAAATAAAATATTTTCTGACGAACTTAAAATTGTTGGAAATTATACTTATTTCCTAAATATTAATTTAGGAACCGAAGAAAATGAACGGATTTTAAAACTTAGTTTTTTAGATATACCTATTTTTAATGACGAAATTATAAATAGGCAATGGCGTTCGCATACGACCAACTTTTTTAAAAAATTTGGTACCGCTAACGAAATTTATACTAACTATTGTAAAATTTCTCCTATACTTGAAAAACTTGAAAAACTTAAAATGAAACCTATAAACCCTGACAAAATTGATGAATTTTTTTCAACATATAATGGCGGACGTAAGAAAAGAATTGTTAGCAACAAAAAACGCAGTAGTAAGAAGAAGACAATATAAATATATACTAACAAGTACAATCACGACAAAGGTGTAACCAAGGATTTCATGCTAATAGACCGCAAAAGTCTAAGCAATAATTTTCAATAGTCTAAGAAGAGATAAGGTAAGTAATATTAATCTTGATTTGCGAGATGCTCCTTTGCGAGGGTACTGTAAATATCCAACTTCACATTTATAAAATCGTCTATCGTATTCGTATAATTCCGCTTAAATAAATCTAAATTTTTGGTGGAGGTATATCTCATACCTACCAAGTCGTAAGGGTTAATCTTGTAATAACATACATATCCCTCACTGATTGTTTCGTTTTCCATAAACGCAGTATGAATCGACCAGAACCTCGCCTCTTTGTAAGCGTTGGAGTAATTCGTGTTTTTGCTACTATATATGGTGTCTTCTGCGAGTGAATGTTTATTGTTTGTCAGCAGAAGCGACAAGTCGTAATACTGTTTCCAATACTTGTTTTTTTGAAGTTCAGCGAATGTAATTACGATCTCGCCGATTCCTTTAACCTCCATATAGACCTTGTCTTCGTATTTGATGAAGAAGTGATAGTCTTCGCCAAAAACGCCGCTGAATTCGACATTTGTGAACTTGTGATAAGCAATGCTACCATCAGTGTTGAAATAACTGTCCATTGCGTTCGTTTGTGTTCGTTTGCGTTCGTTTGCGTTCGTTTGCGTTCGTTTGCGTTCGTTTGCGTTCGTTTGCTGTTGTCTCTGATATAATATTATAAAGATCGTAATCAATTTTTATAATGTAAAAAGTAAAATAGAGCATATTTATAATAAAAATATAATTATACTATGCTGATGATATAATCGTGGTTGCTGCGGTAGTTACTGTAGCTGTGCTATCAGGATAATATACAGAGCATACATTTTTCTCATCACAATATATGGTTGTCGCACCAAAATATATATACCTACCCTTGTCAGTGTCTGTGCTTGTAGCGTAAAGTTTAGTAATTGTCTGGAACATATTCTAGTTTATTCTATGCGTTTTATTTTTATATATAAATATATGTTTTATACATATCCCTTAAGTAGCAATATATTTTAATCTTCTATATATATAGAAGGAAAAGTATGAATATGATTAAACCGAAACCGAAGGCTAGGGCTAAACCGAAGGCTAGGGCTAATAACAATAGGGTAAGTAAGAGAAGATGGGGAGGAGTATGGGGAGCAAGGGTTGCACCAGGTGATTTATTAGTGCAACAACCTTCTTCCAACAGGTTCAAAGAATTTAGTAATTCAGTCACTAATACTGCCAAATCTGCCAGTAAAGCTGCCAGAGAATCTGCCAGAGAATCTGCCAAATCTGCCAAAACGTTCACTGCAGCTTTCATGAAAGCTGTCGGAGAATCTGCCAGTAAATCTGCCAGTGATCAGGTCAAATCGGCACGTATATTAAGTTCAACTAGTAGTTCTAAAGTAAGACAAGAACCAACTCATGGGGGTATGTTTAAGACAAAAAATAAAATCGCACCACAACCACGAACACCATCACCACCACGTCGACAAACACAAACACAAACACAAACACAAACACAAACACAAACACAAACACAACCAAAACATAAACTTAACATGCTAGCTGCAATTTTTTCAAATAGAAATCAGGTAGTACCGGTTCGTCAATTCGGTCCACAACGAACCGGTAAAAGACACTCGTGATTTCGGCAAAAATATCTAAAATAAGTAAATTTTTGGTTTAGCGTGGACTTATGTATGAATTCTTTACATTATTTAACATATTTTGAACGGCTGAGTTTTATCTCTTAGTTATTTTTTACTTTTAAATCATAAGTCTAAATCTATATCTGGTGATTTTTTCGAAAGTGATTTCGAAGTAACCGATATATTTTCTGCGAGTACATAGACTAAAATACGAATTCCTTTACTAAAATTAAAGCATAATTTATGATGTTGTAAGTTTGGGTCCATGGTACAGTTATTATTATTTATACAACGATCCCCCGATTCTTCATCCCCTTTAATTTTCCAATCGTGTAGCATAAGTCCACAAGGTAAATTTTTCATAGCAGGATCATTACTTGCCCTCTCCCATCCATTATAGACGTATTTTTTTTTTTTACACGTAATACCAACGATAGAGTGCCCACCTTCAGTTACATTAAAATTTGCCAATGACACAGAATCCAAGTGATACTTTCTACCTCTATATAATATTTCATCATTCATTGATGTTATTTGACCCTTTGTGACATCATCACTTATTATCGTGTTAGGGTATCTGTCTTTAAAGAATGAAGTAGCATCTTCACGAAGGTTAACAATTAGTATTTCTGGAATATCAAGATCATTATCATTATATTGGAAGTCACTATATTTATATGTTCCCTTGTAAATATTTTCTATAAGTTCATAATTATAGGTATCAAATAATTCTATATTCATATACGAGTAGAATAGATGTTTATCCATTATATTATATTCAAATACCCTGTAATTAACATTTAATAATTTATATAATCTTCCTATATATAATCTGGGGGAGTATCCTCGATGAATTGATGGGTTAAAATGAAATGAATTCTTGTCGAGTTCATGTAAATTTTTCAATATATCTTCAAAGGTTTTGTCCTTAAAGGTATCGTCGATTAATTTTTTGTATTCCGCATCATTCATATTCTTCTTCATGTATTTATCATTTAATATTTCCTTGAATAAATTAAATACTCCAACCTCTGATTTATTATTTACATCCCATTTCCAATCCTTCGATGCTTTCTGTAATATTTTACGACTACGTTGGCTGTAAAACATAGCAACAATGGTTGACGTAAACCAGCAAATACCACCGACTTGCTTTGGCATTAAGATTTGCGAACAAAATCCATTTTCTGCGAGTACATAGACTAAAGTACGAAATCCTTTACTAAAATTAAAGCAAACCCTCTTATCATGATGTATATTTATACAACGATCCCCCGATTCTTCATTCCCTTTAATTTTCCAATCGTGTGGCATAAGTCCACAAGGTAAATTTTTCATAGCAGGATCCCTACTTTTCCTCTCCAATCCATTATAGACGTATTTGTTTTTTTTACACGTAATACCAACGATAGAGTGCACACCTTCAGTTTCATTAAAATTTCTCACTATCACAGAATCCAAGTGATACTTTCTACCTCTATATAATATTTCATCATTCATTGATGTTATTTGACCCTTTGTGACATCATCACTTATTATAGGACCTTCTAAATAATTTATACCATCATTACTTACACGACCACCAACGGTAACTATTAGTATTTTTGGAGTATCATCAATTTTAAATAAGGAATTATTTAAAATCGAGTCGTATAGACTGTCATTCATGCTATTATAGTGAAATACCATGTAATCAACCTTTAATAAATAATATAAATTTACCATATAAAAATATGAGGCGTAACCACGATGAATTGATGGGTTAAAAGGAAACAATGTACCGTCGAGTGTATGTAAATTTTTCAATATATCTCCAAAGGTTTCGTCCTTAAAGGTATCGTCGATTAACCTATTGTATTCCGCATCATCCATATTCTTCTTCATGTATTTATCATTTAATATTTTCTTAAAAAATTCAATTACGAATACTGCTGGTGAATTTACATTTACATCCCGTTTCAAATTCAAATTCTTCGATGCTTTCTGTAATATTTTACGACTACGTTGGCTGTAAAACATAGCAACAAAGGTTGACGTAAACCAGCAAATACCACCGACTTGCTTTGGCATTAAGATTTGTGAACAAAATCCATTTAATCTAGGTGTAGCTTTTGATTCTTTAAGTGTGGCATTTAATTCAGGTACATGTTTTAATCTATGTCTACTAGTAGCATTATTTGATTCTTTAAGTGTGGCATTTAATTCAGGTACAGGTTTTAATGCTTTTAATATATGTCCAGCATCATTTGATTCTTTAGGTGTAGATAAAGGTTTTGATTCTGTAGCTTTTAATCCTGTAGGTAAACGTTTTAATGCTGTAGCGTTTACTCTATGTCTAGTATAATTTGGTTCTGTAGGTCTACTTGGTTCTGTAGGTTTTAATTCTTTAGGTGTAGATAAAGGTTTTGATTCTGTAGCTTTTAATCCTGTAGGTAAACGTTTTTTTAATGCTCTAGCTTTTACTCTATGTCTAGTATCATCTGATTCTGTAGGTCTACTTGGTTCTGTAGGTTTTAATTCTTTAGGTGTAGGTTTTATATATCTTACATATAATTTATAAATTGAATCACTTATTTTTCCTCCTCCATATAGCTTTCCTGGTTTCTTTGTTACCGGTTTCTTTGTTACTTGTTTGGTTTTTTTAAGCATATCTATATATTGTAAATAGATATATATATAGTATAAAACAATAACACATCCCACCATTATATCATCGAGTAAAAAAATGATTACATAGATATAGATACGAATTCAGAATCGATAACTGCGTGATGTCATCGCTGTTTCGCAATAATTATTTTTACGATCTACCAGACGAACTACAATCCTTTATATACCAAAAACTATTTAACGTCTCCTTAAATAGTTTTTGGTATAATATTATTTCGTTTTAAATATCAATATTAGCTGGTGATCGTGAAAGTGATTTTGAAGTATCCGAATTTTTTGTTGTGAGTACATAGACTAAAGTACGAATTCCTATACTAAAATTATAACGATCCCGTGATTTTTTATCTCCTTTAATATTCCAATCGTGTGGCATAAGTTCACAATGTAAATTTACATTTTTAATAGCAGGATCCATACTTGTCCTTGTCAATCCATTATAGACGTATTTTTTATTTTTACACGTAATACCAGCGATCGTTTGCGAAATTCCCTCGTCATTATAATTTCTCAATAACACATAATCCAAGTGATACTCCCTACCTCTATAAAATATTTTATCATTCATGGATGTTATATTTTTCTTCGTGTCACCATCGCTTATTATCATGTTAGGGAATGTTTTTATGTAAAATTCATAATAAAAATTATTATGAACGCTAACTATTAGTATTTCTGGAATATTATTAATATCAATATATTTGGAATCACAATATCTAAACATAAATCTGAAATCATGTCCTATCGGTTCATAATATTTCAAATTCTCAAATAATTCCATATTCCAATACGAGTAGAATAGATAGTTATCCTGAAAATTATATTCAAATATCATGTAATCAACATATAAATATTCATATAATCTTCCTATATAAAAACCAACTAAATTATCCTCAACTATCATCATGTTATCAAAATTATCTAATCTTCCAAGCATGTAATCAACTTCAGATAGTTTTCCTATATAAAAACCAATGCGGTCTCCTGAATGAATTGATGGGTTATAAGGAAATAACACTTTGTCGATTTTATTTAAATTTTCCAACATATCTGTAAATGTTTTGTCTGTAAATGTTTCGTCGATTAATTTCTTGTAATCAGCGTCATTTATATTCTTTTTCATGTATTTATCATTTAATATTTTATTTATTAAAGAAAATAATCCTTCCTCTGATTTTTTATCTTTATCCCATATCCAATATTTCATCGAGGCTTTCTTTAATATTTTACGACTACGTTGGCTGTAAAACATAGCAACAAAGCTTGCTATAAACCAGCAAATCGGTCCTACTTGCTTTGGCGTTAGGATTTGTGAACAAAAACCTTTAAATACTTCTGATTCTGTAGCTTTAGGTAAAGGTATTAATTCTGTAGCTTTAGGTAAAGGTATTAATTCTGTAGCTTTAGGTAAAGGTATTAATTCTGTAGCTTTAGGTAAAGGTATT
>Ga0114971_10000216_pt1 | contig 36965 bp, 27 predicted proteins | sample M_140625_MF_Meta_FD_87320 | JGI IMG/M metagenome (GOLD analysis project Ga0114971, IMG submission 87320) | Freshwater microbial communities from Lake Montjoie, Canada to study carbon cycling - M_140625_MF_MetaG | ecosystem: Environmental > Aquatic > Freshwater > Lake | place: Lake Montjoie... | reverse complement strand
TTTTCGACGGCGAGGTCGGTGCCGATGTTCGTGTTGCAGACGAATTTGACGCCCTCGTCTTGGAGGAGCTCGATACGTCGAAGCACGACATCCTTCTTGTCCAACTTCATGTTGGGGATGCCATACATGAGCAAACCGCCCGGACGATCGGCGCGTTCGAAGACCGTGACGTTATGTCCAGCATGGTTAAGCTGCGCGGCGGCGGAAAGGCCAGCCGGTCCCGAACCAATCACGGCGACTTTCTTGCCGGAGCGTTTCGTGGGCGGCTTGGGAATGACCCAGCCGTTTTCCCAACCCTTATCGATGATCGAGACCTCGATGTTCTTAATCGTCACGGCGGGCTTGTTAATCCCGAGCACACAAGAGCCTTCGCACGGGGCAGGACAGACGCGGCCGGTGAACTCCGGGAAGTTGTTCGTCTTGTGCAGGCGTTCCAGCGCTTCGCGCCAAAGTCCGCGGTAGATGAGATCGTTCCACTCAGGAATCAGGTTGTTGATCGGGCAGCCGCTGGCCATGCCGCTGATGAGCTTACCCGTATGGCAGAAAGGGACGCCGCAATCCATGCAGCGTGCGCCTTGCTTCTGGAGTTTTTCATCCGAGTGGTGGTGGTGAATTTCCTTCCAATCTCCGATGCGGGTAAGCGCATCGCGATCGGCGGGTAGTTCGCGCTGATATTCAAAGAAGCCGGTTGGTTTTCCCATGGTTCAAAAGTTTGGTAGAGGGTGTCCGTGAGGTTGCTCAACCGCCGCCGACGCGGGCGAGGTCGCGCGAGTTGATTTCGAAGGCTTCGTTCAGGGCATCGTCCCCGCTGAGGCCTTTGGCTTCGGCGGCGGCGATCGCCTGGAGGACGCGCTTGTAGTCCTTTGGCATGACTTTCACGAACTGCTTCAGGCTCGCATCCCAGTTCGCCAGGAGGCGTTTAGCCTTTTCGCTGCCCGTGAAGTTAGCGTGCCGTTGGATGAGGGCGCGGAGTTCGGCAGCATCGGCCGCTTCAGGCTTTTCGAGGCCGACCATCTGCTTATTACAGCGGGTGGCGAAATCGCCTTTCTCATCTAAGATATAAGCAACCCCACCGCTCATGCCGGCGGCGAAATTACGGCCCGTCGTGCCGAGGACGACGACTTTGCCTCCGGTCATGTATTCGCAACCGTGGTCGCCCACGCCTTCAACGACGGTGCTGACTCCGGAATTACGCACGCAGAAACGTTCGCCCGCGACACCGCGGAAGTAAGCCTCGCCGGAGGTCGCGCCGTAGAGGGCGACGTTGCCGAGGAGGATGTTATCTTCGGCCGCGAAGGTGGCTTTGGCATCAGGGTAGACGATGATACGTCCGCCGCTGAGGCCTTTGCCGACGTAGTCATTGGCATCGCCTTCGAGTTCAATCGTCACGCCTGGAGGCACGAAAGCACCGAGGCTCTGTCCGGCGCTCCCTTTAAACTTCAAGTGGATGGTGTCATCAGGCAGACCCTTCCAGTGCTTCTTGGTGATTTCATTGCCGATGATCGTCCCAACCACGCGGTGGGTATTCTTGATCTCCATCTCGATGCGGACTTTCTGGCCTTTCTCGATGGCCGGTTGGCATTGGGCCAACAGGACCGAGAGATCCAGCCCCTTGTCGAGGCCGTGGTCTTGGATTTCGGTGCAGAAGCGGCCGACTTCGGGTCCGGCCTTTGGCGAATAGAGAAGCTTGGAGAGGTCGATGCCCTTGGCCTTCCAGTGATCGACGGCATGACGCGCTTCAAGGATATCGGTGCGGCCGACCATTTCGTTGAGCGTACGGAAGCCGAGAGAGGCCATGATTTCGCGGACTTCCTGGGCGATGAAGCGCATGAAGTTAACCGTGTCAGCTGGGTCGCCCGTGAAGTTCTTGCGCAGCTCAGGGTCCTGGGTCGCGACGCCAACCGGGCAGGTGTTGAGGTGGCAGACGCGCATCATGATGCAACCGAGGGTCACCAACGGGGCCGTGGCGAAACCGAATTCTTCGGCGCCGAGGAGGGCGGCGATGACAACGTCACGACCGGTCTTTAACTGACCATCGGTTTCGACGACGATACGGGAACGCAAGTTATTCAGGACGAGGGTCTGGTGGGTTTCGGCTAAGCCGAGCTCCCAAGGCAGACCGGCGTGCTTAATCGAAGTCTGCGGAGAAGCGCCGGTTCCGCCATCGAAGCCGGAGATGAGGACGACGTCGGCGTGCGCTTTGGCGACGCCAGCGGCGATGGTGCCGACTCCAACTTCAGAAACGAGCTTAACGCTGACGCGGGCCGCCCGATTCGAGTTTTTCAAATCGTGAATCAGTTCGGACAAATCCTCGATGGAGTAGATGTCGTGGTGCGGGGGAGGGGAGATGAGACCGACGCCCGGGGTGGAGTGACGCACCTTGGCGATGGGCGGGTAGACCTTGCCGCCGGGAAGCTGGCCGCCCTCGCCAGGCTTCGCGCCTTGGGCCATCTTGATCTGGAGTTCCTTGGCGTTGGTCAGGTAGAGGCTCGTGACGCCGAAACGGCCGGAAGCGACCTGCTTGATGGCAGAGTTCTTGGAATCGCCTTGTTCGTTGGTCCAGGTGTAGCGCTCCGGATTTTCGCCGCCTTCGCCCGTGTTGGATTTACCGCCGAGACGGTTCATCGCGATCGCGAGAGTCTCGTGGGCCTCGGTCGAGATAGAGCCATAGCTCATCGCGCCGGTCTTGAAGCGTTTGAAGATATTTTCCAGGGACTCGACTTCTTCGATCGGGATGGCCTTTTGGGCTTTGAATTGAAGCAACCCGCGCAACGTGAAGATCTGCTGCATCTGGTCGTCGACCAGTCGGGTGTAGGTCTTAAAGGTGTCGTAGTTGTTCGTGCGGACGGCTTTTTGGAGCGAGTGGATGACCTGCGGACTGAAGAGGTGGCCTTCGCCTTCGTTGCGCCATTGGTAATCGCCGCCGACTTCCAGGGTCGCCGCATGTTCCATACTTTGAGGGAAGGCGCGGCCGTGGCGTTCCAAGGCTTCTTCGGCGATGGCGTTCAGGTCGGCGCCTTCGATGCGGGTCGCCGTACCGGTGAAGTATTTATCAACGACTTTCTGTTGCAGGCCGACGCATTCGAAGATCTGGGCGCCGAGGTAGCTCTGGATCGTCGAGATGCCAATCTTGGAGGCGACTTTAACGATACCCTTGGTCGCGGCCTTTACGTAATTTTTGCAAGCCGTGTAGTGGTCGACGCCGACCAGCAGTCCTTGACGAATCATGTCGTCGAGGGTTTCGAAGGCCAGGTAAGGATTGATACCCGCGCAACCGTAGCCGATCAACGTACAGAAGTGATGCACTTCGCGAGGTTCGCCGGATTCGAGAATCAGGCCGACTTTGGTACGCTTGCCTTCGCGAATCAGATAATGGTGCAGACCGGAGACGGCGAGGAGAGGCGGGATGGCGGCGTTAGTGCGATCAACTTTGCGGTCGCTCAGAATGATAAGATTAATACCGGCGTCGATGTGGAGACCGGCCTGGCGGCAGACTTCGTCCATGGCGGCTTCGAGTCCCTTAGCGCCTTGTTTGGCGTCAAAGAGCGTCGGGATAGTGACCGAACGGAATTCGCCTTGGGCGACGTGCCGGAGCTTGGCTAACTCTTCGTTGGTCAAAATCGGCGTCTGCAGTTCGATCAGGTGGCAGCTCGAAGGATTAGGATCCAACAGATTGCGCTCTGGACCGATGGTCGTGACGGAGGAGGTGACGATTTCTTCGCGGATACAGTCGATCGGCGGATTGGTGACCTGCGCGAAAAGCTGTTTGAAATAATCGTAGAGGAGCTTCGATTTATTCGACAGGACGGCGAGCGGGATGTCGGTACCCATCGAGCCCATGGCTTCGACGCCATCTTTGGCCATCGGGACGAGCAGCTTGCGTTGGTCTTCGAAGGTGTAACCGAAGGCTAACTGGCGTTGGACGACCGTGCCGTGCGCTTCGGAGGGGGCCTTCGGGGCGTCGGCGATGTCCGCGAGTTTGATGAGTTTGTCATCGAGCCATTGACGGTAAGGTTTTTCGGAAGCGATCTGCTGCTTGATTTCGTCGTCGGCGACGATGCGGCCCTTTTCCATGTCGACCAAGAACATGCGGCCTGGTTGTAAGCGGCCCTTGCTGGCGATGCGTTCGGGCGGGATGGTCAAGACGCCGGCCTCTGAGGCCATGATAACGAGATCATCCTTGGTCACGTAATAGCGGGAAGGGCGCAGGCCGTTGCGGTCGAGCGTGGCGCCGATCATCGTGCCGTCGGTAAAGACGACGGACGCGGGGCCATCCCACGGTTCCATCAGGCAGGAATTGAATTCGTAGAAAGCCTTCTTCTCTTCGCTCATCGATTCGTGGCCATTCCAAGGCTCAGGAATCATCATCATCATCGCTTGCGGCAGCGAGCGGCCGCCCATCACGAGAAGTTCGAAGACGTTATCAAACATCGCCGAGTCGGAACCATTGGGGTTCACGACGGGTTGCACTTTGGCGATATCTTTACCGAAGAGAGGGCTGGCCAACAGGGGCTCGCGGGCCTTCATCCAGTTTACATTGCCGCGCAGAGTATTAATTTCTCCGTTGTGGGCGATGTAGTGGTAAGGGTGAGAGCGTTCCCAGCTGGGGAAAGTGTTGGTCGAGAAGCGCGAGTGGACGAGGGCAAGCGCCGTATCCATCGAAGCATCACCGAGGTCAGGGAAATATTGGCCGACCTGTTCAGGCATCAACATGCCTTTGTAGATGATCGTCCGGCAGGAGAGACTGCAGGCGTAGTAGAAGTTGTCTTGGCCAGAAGCGCGGAGACGGAAGTGGGCCTGTTTGCTGACGATGAATAATTTACGTTCAAAGTCCTGATCGGTGGCACAAGCCGCCGGGCGACCGATGAAAGCTTGGCGCACGCAGGGTTCGCTCTTGACGGCCGTCTGGCCCAGGGTCGTGTTTTGGGTGGGTACGGTGCGCCAGCCGAGGAGGGTGAGGCCTTCAATTTTAAGCAGCTCGACGAACACGCGTTCGCTTTCGGCGCGAATCTTGGCGTCCGGAGAGAAATAGAGCATGCCCACGCCGTAATGTCCCGGCTGGGGGAGGGTAGCGATGCCGGCGGCCGGCGCTACTTTGGCGAAGAAACCGTGGGGGAGCTGGAGCAGGATGCCGGCGCCGTCGCCCGTATTGGGTTCGCAACCGCAGGCGCCCCGGTGATCGAGGTTTACCAGAATGGTCAGCGCTTGCTGAATGATGTCGTGGGAACGTTTGCCCTTCATCTGGCAAACGAAACCGACGCCACAGGCATCATGCTCGAACTGGGGGTCATAGAGACCCTGTTTTTCGGGAAGTCCGGGATTCTTCATTTCTGGTATAGGGAAAAAAGGCTTTGAAAGTTACGGGGGGTGGTCGAGAGCCACCTGAGGCTGTGGAGGCAACCCTACGGAGGTTAAATCTAGTGAACAATAATCCCCCCCTGTCAAAGGCAACTTAACGATAGTCGGGCAGGTCTTTTAGACGGGTGCCGGGTGCGGGGTCGACGTCTCGCCGAGCGGCTCCTTCATTTTAATAAAGATATGCCGATAAATCAGCCATTCGTGGGCTTTCGTGGGCGGGTTTTCGCCACCGCACCGGCGAGCGCAGTCCGTCTCCCTTGACTTTGTTTCCAGCCCGCTCGACTTACTTACGGCTATGAAAGCCGACAACGACCTTTACCGCCAATTGCGCGAGTTGCCGGCGGCCCAGCTTTGGAATGAAGAAGTGCCCAAGTTCAACCAGCTCGGGGCCAAGGAGCGCAACCAGCAGGTGGCCCTCGTCCGGGCCGTCGGGGTCGTCTTCTCGACCTCGCGTAACCCTGAAATGAAGGCGGCCGTCAAAGCCTGGATGATCGGGCTGTTGCAGGATCCCTCGGAAAAAATCCGGCGGTATGCGACGGCGGCCATTCCCAAGTTAGGGGGAGATGAGGCCTCGGAACAGAAACTCTTGGACATCTTGCAGACGACCGAAGTGGAGCGGGAGAAGAAAAAGGTCGCCTCCGCTTTGGAGAAGATCGGCGGGGCGGCGACGCTCAAGGTGGTGGCCCAATCCGGCGAAAAATTAGTCAACGAACAGAAATTACGAGCCAGCGTGGCCCGCCAAGAAAATGCGGGTTCGGTGAAAATGGAGACGGTCCTCCCCAAGCAGCCCGGCTTGAAACTGCATTTACGTTGCCGGATGGGCTTGGAGAATATCGTCGCGAACGAAGTGCGCGAAGCCGAAGCCCAACGGGGTAAGTTCCGGGTGGTCGAGGTCCGCGGTTGCTGCGTGGTCATCGAGCCCAAGGAGGCTTTTACTTTAGCCGAACTTTATAAGCTGCGTTGTTTTGATACGGCCAGTTTCGTCTTGGGCTTAGTGCGCAATCCGGAATCCGTCGCTGCCTTGGAGGGCTTGGCGAAATTGGTGGCCTCACCTTTGACGGAAAAACTGATGAGTGTGCTGACCGATGGCGCCTTGCGTTATCGGCTGAGCATGTTGGCCGAGGGTAATCATGACGTTGCGGTCGAGAAGGTCACGACCTTGGCCTATCAGCTGAACCCCAAGCTATTGAACGATGCTCGCGAGGCTCCGTGGTCCATCGACGTGTTATTTAATGAAATTAGCGCTTCGGTTGAATTGCGCCCGAAGATCAGCCCGAACCCTCGTTTATATTATCGGACCGATGTCATTAATGCCGCTTCGCATCCGCCGCTCGCGGCCTGCCTCGCCCGTCTGGCCGGCCGGATGCCGCACGAAATCGTCTGGGATCCGTTCTGCGGTTCGGCATTGGAGTTAGCGGAAGTTGCCTTGATGGGAGGAATCGATCAGGTAATCGGTACCGATATCGATCCGGAAGCTTTGGCAATCGGTCAGAAGAATTTCGCTGCGGCGAAGATCGCGGGCACCAAGGCCGCGTTCTACGCCTGTGACTTCCGGGACGTCGCCAAGATTCCCGAACTTGACCGGGGTAAGGTGTCTTTGGTGATTTCGAATCCGCCGCTGGGTCGCCGCGTACGGGTGCCTAACATGCATGGCCTCTTTGCGGATCTGTTCCGATTGTCATCTGAAGTACTCCGTCCGGGTGGCCGCTTGGTTTTCGTGAATCCGTTGAGGCTCGAATCGACGGATCCCACCCTCCGTTTGGAAACCCGTTTTGCGGTCGACCTTGGCGGTTACGAATGCCGCGTGGAAGTCTATCGTAAGCGCTAGGTACAAACGGAAACAGCTCGCGACCGGGTGGGCGCGAGCTGGTAACTTCTCAAAGGGTGGAGGTGGCGGGAGTCGAACCCGCGTCTTCCTATCCTTACGTCGTAACTTCTACATGCGTAGCTTCATCATTGATCTCGACCGCGTTTGGAGATGAGCACCCGTGCGGCCTATCTGTATTCTCACTTACCCTGGAGATAACAACTAGAGGAGGGGATCGCCCACGTTAACCAAGCTGATCCAAGGCTGTAGGCGTACCCTGGGGCTTGTCGCAGTACTTAGGCTGCGAGCGCGAGAACGTTGTCGTTCTCGAACGTGATGGTGTTTTTAGCAGTTATAGTGCTGCCAGTTGGATTTAAGAGGTTACTGACTACCCTCTGCATGCCGTCGCGATATCTTGATTGGAATCGAATCCGGAACACCCCCGAAATGGTTAGTCGGTCATTATCGGGTCCGACTGAGAAAGAACGTTAATCATTGTCCACGATAACGGTGGGAAGTCAAGGGAAGGGGGTAATGCCCCTAAACCGCATTTTTCTCTTTCCTAACCGACCTTATGTCGGTGGGGTGTTGTCGGTATGAATGTTTTTTCCGCAGAGGTCGCGCTGGCCATCGCCCGCTTAGGGTTACTGATTTTGCTCGGTTGGTTTTTGGCCCATCGCGGCTGGGTCGGTCCGCATGCCCGCCAACCCTTGATGCGTCTGGGGCTGTGGGTTTTCTTTCCGGCGATGATCTTCGACCGGGTCAGCAGTAACCCGCTGATTCATTCGGGTCCGACCGCCTTGCTCTATTTAGGCGCGGGTTTCCTCATGATTATCGTGGGGATTTTGGTCGGGCGCGCGGTCGCCGCTTTGTTTCGTTTTCCGCCGGGCGATGCGAAACGCACTTTCGCCTATGCATCCGGTATCAATAATTTCGGTTACCTGGGTATTCCGGTGACCGCGGCGCTTTTCGACCAAGACGTCGTCGGGGTTTTGTTGGTACACAATGTCGGGGTCGAAGCGGCGGTCTGGACGTTCGGAGTAGCATTTCTTTCCGGCGCCCCTCCCGGCAAGAGCCTTAAGCAACTTGCCCAGCCCATGACGGTGGCGCTCACGGTAGCGCTTGCCATCAACTTTGCGGGTCTGGGTGAAACCGCGGCGATTCATTTCGCCGGCCAGTTCTGTCACACGATTGGCGAATGCGCCATCCCGATCGGGACTATCCTGACGGGCATCTATCTCCACGAGACCCTGCAAGGGTTCAAGTTCGTCGCCGATGCGCGGGTGAGTTTCGGCGTGATGGCCGTCCGCTGGGTGGTGATGCCCGTCATTTTGCTCAGCGTGGCCTGCTGGTTCATTCCTGACCCCGCGCTCCGTAAGGTCATGATGGTACAGGCGGCCATGCCGGCAGGTATTTTTACGTTTCTTATCGTCGAGCTCTATAAGGGGGATGTCTCGGTCGCTCTGCGAGTGGCCGTCGTGACGGTCGCGTTTTGCCCGCTGATCACTCCGCTTTGGCTTTACGTCGGCTCCCGTTGGCTCGGCTTGTAATCTTCGCCGTTTGCATCTCCCTCTTTACTCTTCCGCAAGTCGAAGCTAATTTCACCTCATTATTTTTGTGCGTTCGACCCTATTAATCATTCCCAGCTTGGCCCTCTTGGTGGGTTGCGCGGCCTATGTGGAGAAAGGACCGCGGGTGCGTTCCGCTAATATCGAAGGAGATTACGAGATGGTGAGCCGCGTGGCGGCGGCTTCGGCCGAGGATCAGCCCAATGATGCTTTAGTTTGGAAACTGGAAGAGGGTTCGGCCTTACGCGCCCAAGGGGATTTAAAAGGCAGCATCAAGGTCTTGGAAGAAGTGGAAGAACGACTCCGAGCGGAAGAAGGCCGACCTGACTTTTCGCTGGCCGGCGAAGGTTTGGCCGCCTTTTCGAATAACTACGCTCAAGCCTACCGGGCCAAACCGTATGACCGGATCTACGCTTCCACCTATCAGGTGTTGAATCACCTTGAGTCAGGAAACCGCGCTGCCGCTCGCGTTTCCGTGAATCGCCTGCGCTTCGTGCAGGAGACTTTTGGATCCGGCATTCTTTATCAGAAAGAAATCAAATCCGAAAGCTATGACCTCACTAAGGCGACCAAAGATAGCCGCGCGCAGGAAGGTCTTTCGATTATCAAGGAGGAGCTCGATGGTCTCACGCCGGGGGCCGCCTACGACGACGGGTTCAGCCATTGGCTCCAAGGGTTGTATTTTTTCCGGATGGGCGACGGTGCCACCGATCTGGAAAGAGCCCGCAAGGAATTTACCGCCGCCCATGCGTTGACCAAGGGTTGCCCTACGATCGAGGCTGACCTCGCCGAATGTGAGGCCACCTTGGCCGGCGGTGCGCCGCCCTCCCGCGTCGTCTACGTCATTTCCGAAACCGGCAACTGTCCGGAATGGCGGGAGCAACGCGTGGACATCCCGCTTTTTGTCGTCGCGTCACGCGTGCCTTATGTTTCGGTCGCTTTGCCGGCCCTGCGACCCGTGGGTTACGATTATAAACTGCGCGTCCAATTGGAGGGCAAGCCGGTGGCTTTGGCCCTGGCGTCCCGGACCGAGGGGCTTATCGCCAAGCATTTTGAGGCCGCCTTGCCGGGCATCAAAGCCCGGGCCTTCACTTCGGCGGCGGTGAAGGCAACCGCGAGTTATCTTCTTAATAAATCAGCGGAAGTGTCGGCTAATCGGCAAAATAGCGGTTCCGGGGCGGCGCTTTTCGCCCTGGCGACCAAGATTGGGACGGCGGTCTACACCGTCGGCACAACCAAGGCTGACCTACGGAATTGGAGCGGTTTACCCGCCCGCTTTTCCCTCGCAAGGGTGGCGGCCCCGGTGGGCGCGTCTTTGACGATTCCCGGCCACCCCGAGCTCTCTTTATCCCTACCGGCGGGCAAGGTTCTGCTTGTAAGCATCAAGAGCACAGGGGAAAATAAGCCCCTCACCTTACGCTGCACGTCTCTCGTCCCATGAACAAACTCCTCCCCCTGCTCGCGCTTGGCTTTCTGGCCGGTTGCACGTCGGTCATCAACACCGGCGACAAAATCGAACGCGCCTTAACGCCGCCTGATGCGGTCAACTACGCGACCACGCGTCCCGAGGGTGGTTTCTCGACGCAGATCAACGATAGCCGTTTCGGCAATAAGCTCGAATTACTCGCGGCCCGTAAATCGAAGACCGCGGGCGGCTTTACGCAGGTTCAATTTGATTTACGAAACGGTTCGTACCTCGGGCAGACCGCGAACGTCAGCTTTGAGTGGTTGGCGGCGGATGGTTCGGTCACCGAACGCCAAGGGAATTGGATGGTCACTCCCTTAGAGCCAGGTGCCTTGACTACGGTCACCGCGACGGCGCTTAAATCCACGTCAGCCGAATGCCGCCTACGTGTCATCGCTCGCTAATTTATCCCCATGAACAAAATCTCCCTCCTCGCCGTGGCCGCGCTAATCGTCGGCTGCGACACCCCTGCCAGTTATAAAGACTCCGAAGGTCGTCAGCTCGTCGTCAGCCTCGAGAAAATTAACATCCAGGACTTCGCCACGGCCGGAAACGCGATGTTGCAATCGATGATCACTTCCCCGGCCTTTAACGCCGCGGGCGCCTCGCCCGTTTTACAAGTTGGGCAGATCACCAACGATACCGGAACGAATTTTGATACGAGCGTCTTGCTTTCCAAGATGACCGTACCCCTCGTCAATGCGGGTCGGGTTACCTTGATCGAAAGCGACGCGGTGGCGAGCGCCGCCCGCAAGAACGCCGGATCCAGTGCGAAGGTTCCCCAGCCTGATTTTGTCCTTTCCGGTAAGATTCTGGAGGATCGTTCGAATGCGGGCTCGACCCGGCAGTCATCCTTTATTTTTCAACTTACGCTCGTCGAAGTGAAGCGCAGCGTCGCCATCTGGAAGGATGAAAAGATCGTGACCAAGCAAGGTTCGACGAACTCGGTCGGCTTCTGATAAACCCTCGCCAGTCAGCCTGTCGTCCACCAACCTGCCTCTCTTCATGGAGATGCAGGTTGATTTTTTGATTATTGGACAAGGCTTGGCCGGCTCAATGCTCGCCCAAGGTTTGCGTGCCCGTGGTAAATCGGTGCGAGTCGTCGATGATGGTTGGAAGTCTTCCGCCTCCCAAGTGGCGGCGGGGCTGATGACCCCGTTGACGGGCCGTCGCTTCACCCTGACGAAAGATTACCCGCAACTATTTGCCACCGCGCGCCAGGCGTTGACCGCCGCGGAGGTATTCCGTCCGATGGATGTTTATCGGATGTTCGTGGACGAGGAACAACGGTCGAAAGGCCTAAAGCGAGCCGAGTGCAGCAGTTGTCAGCCGTTTATCCGAAAAATTACCCAACATCAGGGTGAGTTCGTGGCGAGCCTGACCGATGCTTTCGGCGGTGCCATGATGCAGGGTGCGTGGGTTGATCTGCCTAAGCTGCTGGCCGATGTTCGCGCGGAACTTACGGCCGCTGGTTGCATGATAGAGGATATTTTTGAGCCCGAAGAGATGCGGGATCATCCTGCAGGCATTGCATGGAAGGGGGTCAGAGCGGGTGGAGTCATTTTCTGCGATGGGTATAAATCAGCCCTTCGTGGCCCCTTTAAGGATCTGGCTTGGCAACCCGCCAAAGGAGAGGCCTTAAATATCACCTCCGATGCCCCGCAGGGGGCTTTTATCCTTAATCGCGAGGGTTGGGCCTTGCCGCTCGGCGGAGGCCGCTGGCGGACCGGCACGAACTGGCAATGGGATCAACTGGATGAGGCCCCGACCGAAGGGCAGAAAGCGAAACTGATCGCCCGCTTCCAAGGGTATTTTGCCCAGCCTGTGGGGGTGGATGTCACCGCGCATGTCGCCGGTGTTCGCCCCTGCACGGCGGATAACCACCCCTTTCTCGGGACGCACCCGACGAGGCCGCGGGTACATATTTTAAATGGGCTGGGTCCGCGGGGAACCGTGTGGGCGCCGACGGCCGTCAACGAGATGGTGGCCTACCTTATCGACGGCCGCCCGATCCGTCCCGAATGTGACGTCCGGCGCAAACTGATCCGAGCGGTCGGGTAGGGCAGCCGGCAGCCGTAGATCGCGGCCGGATATATGCCGTGTCCGCCGGTACGCTTACTTCTTCTTTGACTTCGTACCCTTGGCGGCTTTCGCCGGTGGGGTCTGCTTGCCGACGAGGAAATCCACGGCGAGTAAGTAGCCGTCAAATCCCAGGCCAGTGATCACGCCTTCGCAGGCGGAAGCCGTTACGGATTTATGCCGGAATTCTTCCCGCTTGTAGATATTCGAAATATGCACCTCGACGGCCTGCATGCTGCTGCCGGCGATACTGTCGCGCAGGGCGACGCTGACGTGGGTGTGGCCGCCGGGATTGATGACGAGAAATTTTACGCCGTCGTCGGCCCACTTTGCGATCGTATCGATGAGTTTACCTTCGTGGTTGGATTGGAAGAAGCGCGTCTGGGCGCCCGCAGCTTTCGCGTGCGCAGTGATGAGCTTTTCGAGATCGGTGAGCGTCTGCTTACCGTATACCTCCGGCTCGCGCTTGCCGAGCCGATCGAGGTTAGGTCCGTTGATGACGCCGATTTCCATGGGCAATCTTTAGCGGGCGGGCATGGCTGGCTCAAGAAGCAATCGGGGGTAACGGGCACGAAAAAGGGCGATTTGTGGGGTCGCCCTGGGTCGCCTCTGGGGTCCTGACTTACTTCAAGATCTGACGAAGGACGTAAGGCAGGATGCCGCCATGGCGGTAATATTCCCCTTCGATGGCGGTATCGATGCGGGCGACGAGTGGGGCCTGGTCGACGCTGCCGTTGGCACGACGAATCACGAGCGTGACCGGTGTCTTTGGCTTGATCGGGCTGGAAAGGCCCTCGAGGTCGAAGGTCTCGGTACCATCGAGGTTATACGAGGCGGCATTCTTGCCGTCGGTGAATTCGAGGGGAAGTACGCCCATGCCGAGAAGGTTAGAGCGGTGGATGCGCTCGAAAGACTGGGCGACCACGGCACGGATGCCGAGGAGCGCGGTGCCTTTCGCGGCCCAATCTCTCGACGAACCCATACCGTAGTCGACGCCGCCGAAAACGATCATGCCTTCCTGGCGACTTTCATAGATTTTGCACGCGTCGTAGATCGCCTCGATTTTTCCTTCCGGTTGAACCTTGGTGAAGCCGCCTTCTTTACCCTCGGCCATGAGGTTCTTGACCTGGGTGTTGGCGAACGTACCGCGAGTCATAATGCGGTCATTGCCGCGACGGGAACCGTAGGAGTTGAAATCTTTCTTGGCCACGCCGGCGGCGAGCAGGAATTTCCCAGCGGGAGTTTCTTCTTTGAATGCTCCGGCGGGCGAAATGTGGTCGGTCGTAACGGAGTCTCCCAGGATCGCCATCGGCCGGAGTTTTGTCAGGGAGGGTACCGCCGGCGGGGTCATCGAGAAGTTTTGGAAGAACGGCGGTTCCTGGATATAGGTCGACGATGATTTCCAGCTGAAGCGTGCGCCCGTGCCGCCTTGGACACCTTTCCACTCGGCCGTAGCATTAGCTAGGGAGTCGGCGGCATATTTGGATTTGAACATCTCTGGCTTGAGGCCGCGGGCGACGTGTGCCGCTACTTCGGCCTGCGTCGGCCAGAGGTCTTTCAGGAAGACGGGCTGGCCATCTTTACCGGTACCGAGTGCTTCATGGTCGAGGTCGATGTCGACCCGTCCCGCGAGCGCGAAGGCCACGACCAACGGAGGCGACATCAGGAAGTTCGCTTTCACGGCGCCATGGACGCGGGCTTCGAAGTTGCGGTTACCGGAGAGGACCGAAGCGGTTACGAGATCGCCTTGCTTGATGGCGCCTTCGATGTCGGCATCGAGCGGGCCGGAGTTACCGATGCAAGTCGTGCAACCGTAACCCACGAGATTGAAACCCAATTTATCCAGGTAGGTCGAAAGATTGATCTCGTTCAGATAATCCGTCACAACGCGCGACCCCGGGGCCAGCGAACATTTCACGTTGGCGTTAACGGTGAGGCCTTTTTCGACGGCTTTTTTGGCGACGAGGCCAGCGGCGACCATCACGGAAGGGTTAGAAGTGTTGGTGCAGGAAGTAATCGCGGCAATGACGACGGAGCCGTGGTGGAGGGTGCGACCGGTGGCGCCGACGGCGGCCGAGATCGAGCGGTCAGCGGCGGGCTTGCCGAAGCCATTCTTATCTTTGCCCGCGACGAAGAGCGTATTGAAAGAATCTTTCAGCTTCGGGAGATCGATGCGGTCCTGCGGGCGCTTGGGGCCCGAGACGCACGGGACGACGGTGCTGATATCCAGATCGATGGTCTGCGTGTAATCAATGCTGCCAGCCTTAGGGATGCCGAAGAGACCTTGGGCCTGGTAATATTCCTTAACTAATTCGATATGCGATTCTTCGCGTCCCGTTTGGCGAAGGTAATCGAGGGATTTTTCGTCGATGGGGAAGAAGCCCATCGTGGCGCCATATTCTGGGGCCATGTTCGCAATCGTCGCCCGATCGGCAAGGGAGAGCGCTTCGGTGCCTTCGCCGTAGAATTCGACAAATTTACCGACCACTTTCGCTTTGCGGAGGATTTCGGTTAGGCGGAGCGTGAGGTCGGTGGCGGTGACGCCTTCGCGGAGACGACCGGTCAGATTGACGCCGATGACTTCGGGGGTCTGGAAGTAGACCGGTTGGCCGAGCATACCGGCTTCGGCTTCGATACCGCCCACGCCCCAGCCCACGACGCCGATGCCGTTGATCATGGTCGTGTGCGAATCGGTCCCGACCAGCGTGTCAGGGTAAAAGACCCCGTTCTTTTCAAAGACCAGTTTGGCCAAGAATTCCAAGTTTACTTGGTGGACGATGCCGATGGCTGGAGGGACGACGCCAAAGGTCTTGAACGCTTGCATGCCCCATTTCAGGAATTCGTAACGCTCGGTGTTGCGGCCGAATTCTTCGCGCAGATTTTCAAGGAAGGAAGTCGCGGTGCCGGCGCGATCGACTTGCACGGAGTGGTCGACCACGAGGTCTACTGGGACGAGTGGCTCGATGATGGCGCTATCTTTGCCGAGTTTGGCCACGGCTTCGCGCATCGCAGCCAAGTCGACCAGCAGAGGGACGCCGGTGAAATCTTGCAGAACGATCCGGGCGACGACGAAAGGGATTTCGGTATCGACGGGCTTGGTAGCGTTCCATTTTACGAGGGTTTTTACATCGGCCTCGGTGACGGCGACGCCATCGCAGTTACGCAGGACGGATTCGAGAACCAGACGAATGGAAACAGGCAGGCGTGAAATCTTACCGTGGCCGGATTGTTCGAGGGCGGGCAGGGAGTAGATCTGTCCGGATTTGCCTCCGGCGGAAAACGGACGGAGGGCTTTAAAGGGATCTTGGGCGGCCATGGGTAGGGGGTATGAGAAAAGTGTTCGCGGAGCTTAGGCCCAAGCGAGGGAATAGCCAAAAGCAAAGAAGGCGGTCGGGGCAAGCCCGACCGCCTTCAAATAAGCCTGAATTTCGCTTAGGCTTCGATGGCCTTCTTGATCTTGGCGAAGTTAGGCATCGAGGCCGGGTCGCGTTTGACTTCCGAGTGAACGACATTGCCGTTCTTATCGGCGACGAAGACCGAGCGCTTGGCGACGTTGAGGAGGCCAGTCTTTTCAGGAATGACGCGCGTATCCTTCACCTTGAAGGCTTTGACGGCCACGCGGTTAAAGTCGGAGACGAGGGTTACGCTGATCGCGTTCGCTTTAACCCAGGCTTCTTGGGCGAAGGGGCTATCGACAGAAATGGCGATAATATCGGCCTTAAGGGACTTATATTCTTCGAGTAAACCCGAGAACTTACAGAGCTCATCGGTGCAAACTCCCGTAAAGGCGAGCGGAACGAAGAGGATGACGGTCGAACCTTTGCCGACATTACGGCGGAGGCTGACTTCGACGAGTCCGGCATCGGTTTTTTGCTTGAGGCTAATTTCAGGGAGGGGCTGGCCAACTTTGAGGGGCATGGGTAGGGGGGTGAGGGTTAAGGACTTACGAATAAGCCAAAAGATAGCCCAAGAGCAAGAACGGAGGCTCAATTATGCCACTAAATGGTCAATTTTTCGTAATCGATGAGTCGTTTGGGTACTTTAAGCCCTTAATTCCGACCTTCAAGAATGTGAGCCGTCTTTCGCTAATCCTAGCCTTTTAAACCATTTATGCTGTTTTCTAACTAAAGCCCAGGTATCGAGGTTGATGCGCTCAGCGAGGCCGTCGAGGGCGACCTTACGGCCCTCGGCTAACCAGTCCATAGTCGCCCGGTAGCCCACGGCACGCGAGGATGCCAGTTCAGGGTTAAGCTTAAGGGATAGAAGGTAGCTTGCCTCTTCGATCAAGCCATCGCGCAGCATCGCCTCGGTCCGCTGGCTTATTCTTAGGCGAAGTTCGGGGTCCGGGCGCTCAAGAAGGTCAAAGGTGAGGGAGTGGTCGGCGAACGGGCCTCGTAGGGAAAGAAATTCATCTCGGAGCGAATTGAGATCCCGATCGGTGGCCAGACGCCGTTCCAAGGCTTTCGCCACGCGGATGGGGTTTTGAACATCGAGCCAAGCGGGAAGTGGGCCGTTTTCGAGGGCGGTCAAGCGAGCTAACAATGCGGGTAGTCCTTGCCGCATCAATTCACGAACCTCGGCGACGATCTCGTCGCTGATCGGTACCTCGTCGGTCACGGGACCAAAAAAAGCCGCCAGATAAAAACCACTGCCGCCCGTGATCAGGATTCTTTTACCCCGGGCCTCCGCCGCGGCAATGGCGTTGCGGGCCATTGTGATGAATTGCAAAACGGAATAACGCTCGGTCGGTTCCACGAGGTCGATGCCGTGGTGGCGGATGTGGGCTTGTTGCTCTGCGTTGGGCTTAGCCGAACCAATATCCATGTGCCGATAGACGCAGACCGAATCGCAGGAGAGAATCTCGGCGTCATGCTTCTCGGCCCAAGCCAGCGCAACCTCCGTCTTCCCGACCGCGGTGGGGCCGGTGATGATATGGAGTGGCGAGACGCCGCTCATCCCGCTTGTTTGGCCCAAGTTAAGCAGTACGAGAGTAAGATGAGGCCCATCGGTGCAGTCAGGATAAGGCTATCAATGAGATCAAGCGCTCCGCCGATACCAGGGATGGTGGCGCCGGAATCTTTGACGCCCGCAAGACGCTTGAAGGCGGATTCTGCTAAGTCGGAGGGAATGCTGAGGAGGGCCAAGGGTAAGGCCAGAACGGCGGCTTTCCAAGGGGTCATGAATTCGAGACCTAACGGGCCGTTGCACAGCCAAGCAAAACCCGCCGAGGCCAGAGCGGAGAAGACCAGGCCGCCGAGACAGCCTTCCCAGCTTTTAGCCGGACTGATCTTCGGGGCGACTTTATGCTTCCCGAAGGGCACGCCGATGAGAAGCCCGCCGACGTCCGTGAACTTGGTCGCGATGATCACCCAGACGACGTAATAAAGCCCGACGGGTTTGCGGCTCAATAATTGACCGTCTTCCATCCGGGCGATGGCCACCAGCGCCGAAAGCATGAAAGGGATGTAGAGGAAGCCGTATAATGTCGGCATCCGACGAAGTAAGAGCGGGACTTCGGCCGGCTGACGCAGGAGGAAGATCAAGTGCAGGCCGATGGCCAACGATGCCGCGGTCAGGAAGTAGTTCGCCTGGGCTCGCGCGTTAGCGAAAAAGAATAAGCAAAAAAGCAGGATAAGACCGGCAAGGATGCCATTGAGCCTGGGCTTGGTGACGCCCGGGATCTTTTCGGCCAGTTGATAAAATTCATATTGCGCGACGCTGGACAGCAGCGCCAAGAGCCCGAATGCAGCTTGTTCGGCGACGGAGAATAGCCCGCCAATCCAAATGACCACGCCCACAACTACCCAGAGGCCGACGGTACTTAAGGTGCGGTTGATCATGCGGTGGGGGTGGCCTGAATCTGTTCGCGAGTCATGCCGAACCGACGTTCCCGTTTGCCGAACTCAGTGAGGGCCAACTGGAGTTGTTCTTTCGTAAAGTCAGGCCAGAAGACGGTGGAGAAAACAATCTCCGCGTAGGCGGATTGCAAGAGGAGGAAGTTGCTCAGTCTGAATTCTCCGGAGGTTCGGATGATCAAATCCGGATCAGGCATACCCGCGGTCGAAAGGCGGCTTTCAACCGTGGACCAGTCAACTTTGGTCGGGTCGATTTTTCCAGCCGCGGTGTCTTCGGCGATGGCTTGGGCGGCGCGGACGATTTCTTGGCGAGCGCCGTAATTGAGAGCGACGACGAGCGTAAAGGCAGTGTTGTGCTTGCTCGACTCAATCACATCCGTGAGCGGCCGGCGGATAAAGTCAGGCATCGCGGATAAGTCGCCGATGGCCCGGAGGCGGACGTTGCGCCGTTCCAGTCGGGCGAGGTGGGCCCGCAAAATCCATTCACCGAGTTTGAAGAGCCCGCTGATTTCTTCCGGAGGTCGTTTCCAGTTTTCGGCGGAAAAGGCGAAAACGGTGAGCGTGCTTACGCCTAAGTCGATGCAGGCGTCGACAATTTCGATCAGCCGTTCCCCGCCGCGACGATGGCCTTCGAGTCGGGGAAGGTTACGGGCGGCCGCCCAACGACCATTACCGTCCATAATGATCCCGATATGCTGAGGAACATCTGGTTTGGGGGAGGAATTGGGCAAGGGGTCGAGCACGAATGGGCAGAATGAATTACCTCTAATCCCTCTGGCAATCGCGAATCAACGCTCGTCCGCCGCAATCATCACTCCGGGGAAACCAGCGGTGCGGGCCAGTTCGCAGACTTCGAGAAAACTTTGCATGGTCAAGGAGGCGTCCGCCTTGATTAAGAGCGGCCGGGAGGCGCCGCCGGCGGCGGCTACGCGTCGTAATTCGGTGCCCAATCCGGCTCGGTCAACGACCCGCCCGGCGACGACAAAAACTCCCGTGCCACGGGCCGAAACGAGGGTGACGGTCAAGGAGGTCCGCGCCATATCTCCGAGGGTCGCCTTGGGGGTCTTAAGGTTACGTGAAACGGCAACTTGGCGCTGATCAAACCCCACATACATCCCTGGTGAATAAACAAAATCTGAAGCCAGCACCGAAACCAAGCCGGCGCAGACCAAGGCGAGGGTCAAGGGGATGAAGTCGATCCCTCTTTCGGTGGGGCGGACTTTCTCAAGAACTCCAAGCGGGGTGCGCACGATTAGACGGTCTTAGGTTTTTCGGCGGGAATTTCATGCCGCACGAAGGTGATAATCGTATGCGCGGCGATTTCCATTTCCGTGACGATGGAGCGGACGCGGCCGACAAGGAAATGATGAGAGAGTGAACAAGCGGCAGCGATGACCAAAGAAAAACCAGCGGTCGCCAGGGCGGCTTGGACGTCGAGTAGTAAGAAGTCGGCGGAGGCATAGACGCTTCCGTCGCGCAGAGCAGTGGCGAGGTGAAATCCTGAGAACACGGCCCCGGCTAAGCCAAGGAGTGGGGCGATGCGCCCAATCGCGGAGATGGTGCCAAGCCGACGCTCTAAGACGGGTAATTCGAGCAAGGCCGCTTCGGTGGCCGCATCGCGCATGGCGACATCGCCGTTAGCAGCTCTGAGCAGGGCAGCTTTGACGACGCGCGGGACCGGCCCCGGCGATTCTTCGCAAGCGGCGAGTGCTTCTAAGGGTCGACCTGCGCGCAGGTTGTTGCGAACGCCTTCAATGAAGTCGGAAGAAAGGACTAAGCCACGATGGAGGAACATGGCGCGTTCGACCACGAAGACCAGGGCGAGAAAGGCGAGGATGAGCAGGAGCCAGACGAACGGACCGGCATCAAAAGGGAAAGAGAAGGCGCGGCTCATTGGGGTTTGATCGTGGGGTTATTGGAAGCGGAGGTGCGTAAGGTCGCAAGTTTGCTTTCGGCCGTAGCTTGACCGGGGAGGCGGGCTTCGCCGGGTGCGAGGTTGCGGTTTAATTCAGGGATGATCCGGTATGCCGCCAAGGCCTCTTCGAGGTCGTTATCTTGTTCGCTGATTTCTCCTAAGAGCAGGATGGAACGCGCCAGCCAAAGCTTGCTTGCGGAATTAAAACGTTGCGTGGTGTTGAGCGAGCCTGGACCAGCGACGGCCGAGCGTAATAAATTGAGGGGGCGAATCAAAGTCGTGCGGGCTTCGCGCCGAGTGGCCGCTGCTTCACTATTCGTTTCGGTTTTGGCACGTTCGATTAAGGCGAGTGACCATTTGTACCAGGCTTCGACACGGATTTCGTCGGAATCTTTGGACCAAGCATCGGCGATGCGTTCATAGGCGGCGGCGGCGCGGGCGATACGTTGGCGGTCGATCTGACCATTGCGATCGCGGCGAAGCTCGGCTAAGCCGAAAAGCGAATCAGCCCGGGCCATCTCGGCTTGGGGGCGCGAGGGGTCGGAAGGTTTACTCCGGATCAGGCCTTCGAGCACTAAAAGCGCTTTATCGAAATCACCTAAAGAACGGAGAATTTCGGCGCGGCGCATCGCCACGCGGAACATCAGCGGGCTGAGCGGATAACTATCGGTGAAGCGTTCCAAAAGTTCGACCGCATCTTTGAGTTTGGCTTCGCCTTCGGTGGGGGCTTGGAGTGCGGCTTGTTCGGCGGCTTCGTAGAGCCCGAGTTGCGCAAACTCCGCTAGGGCGGCGTCACCCTGGAATTCTTTCGCTAAGGCTTCGAAGCGAGCCTGGGCTTCAGCATTTCTGCCGGCGGCGGCGAGGTGTCGGCCTTCGACGAGGTAGGACGCGGCCGTAGCAGCGACCTTGCCATACTTCTTTCGTAAGGAGATCAGTTCTTCCATGCCTTTGAGCGAGCCCGTATCGAGGGCGGAGCGGGCTTTTAATAAGGCCACATGACCTCTCAGTTCCGGAATGGCCTTGCGAAGTTCGTCCGAGGCTTCGGCCGGAAGTTTTTCTAGGCGAGTCGCGATATTGTCGGCGATCTTGGCGGCTTGGTCAGGCTGGTGATTACTCAGCGCAATCAAGGCTTTTAGCCAATCGAAGCGTAACGTAAAATCGATTTTAGTATCATTGATAATCGGCGTCAGGCGGGTCAATAAGCGGGCCGCTTCCGTCGGTTGATTGGCCTTGCGCGCATCATCGATGAGATTCCACACGGCCATCCAGAGGCGTTCGCGCGGAATGAAACGATTTTTACGAGACGCGTCTTCGATGACTTCAGCGGTGCGATTCCATAAGGCGGGTTCATCGCCTTGGAGCAGGAGGCACTGCACCCGCTGGTGAAAGGCCGTAAAGGCTAAGTCCGGGAGGGTGGTCTCGGTTTGGATGATGGCATAAGCTTTTTCGGCTAACACGTAATCTTTGGCCAAGAAAAGGCAGTCGGCGGCCACGGTGCGGAGTTTGTCGCGGCGGGTGTCGATGGTGCCCTCGGAGAGCGTCGTGATGTGATTCGCCGCCAGTCGAAAAGAGCCATCGCCCCAAGCGGCCAACGCCAAGGTGCGAGTCGCTTCTCGGGCGAGGGGGCTGGCTGGTACGTCGTGGAGCAAGTCTTCCGCCGCTTGGCGGGCTTTTTCGCGATTACCCGCCACCAGCATAAGTTGCGCGCGGGCTAAGTGGATGGTGTCAAGAATCTTGGGGTCACGCGGGCAAAGGAAGGCAAGCTGTCCTTCGTTATGTCGCATCAGGAAGTCGTAGACTTCATTGCTGATGGCTTTGGCTTCGATGGGGTTGTTCTTCGCTTGTTCATCTTCGGCGGCGAAAACAAGGGCATGAATCGCGGTGATGCGGACCGAAGGATTGGCTGGGTTTTTGGCAGCGTCTTTCAGGCGATCGCGTCCGGCCGTGGTATTGGGTCCGAGGATGAGTCCCGCTAAAAGATCCGCTTCGGCCTGCCGATTGGCGGGCAGCGGGCCGCTTTCGGTCAGAGCCCGGGCCGCTTCGGTCGGGCGCTTGAGATGTGCTAACGCCAAGGCAAGATTACGGGAGTAGGCGAAAGCTAGCGGGGTGTTCTTAGCGGCGGCGGAGAGTTCTTTGAGCGCTGAAACCGTCCGTTCTTCGACCTGGCCAGCGATGATGGAGGCCCGATAGCCCAAGATCTCGATGCGCTGACGTTGTTCTTCCGAGACGGCGGTTTTTCCGACGGCCTCCAGGTTGACGTTAATCCCAAAGTTATCCCCTTCGGCGGCGGCAAGCATCCATTTGAGGGCATAGACCCAAGCGAGTTCCGGCGGAGGGATTTGCGTTAGATTGATCTCCGCAACGCGCAGTTTGGCGGCGGCGAGATCGTTATCCAGGAGCGCCACCAAGGCTTCGCGCAGGGCTTTACGACTAGAAGCGGGCAGGAATTTTAAGGCAGCTTTAGCTTCCGCGGTGCGGGTTCTTTCGATGCATGCGGCGGAGAGTCCCAGGCCCGCTCTTTCCCGGTCAGCCTCGTTCAGGCGCGCGTCCGCAAGGCCTTGGGTGAAGAGCATCGACGCAGTCGAAGATAATCCCGCCTCCAGGGCCTCTTCGGCTAATTCAAGGGTGGTGCGCCTCTCCGGTTGTTCGCCGCCCGAAAGGTCGGCATTGCGCGCGATCAAGGAAGGCGGAAGGTCTTGCGCCCGAACGCTGGGCACGAAAAGTCCGGCACAGGCTAAGAGGGTGGCCAAGGTGAACCGTCGCATTCCCGATACTGTGATTGGGGAAGGCCTGACGGGCAAGAGGCGAGTGCCGTTCCTAGGCTTTATCGAGACCGAAGGCCGTATGAACTGCCCGCACCGCCGCGTCCGCTTTGGCGGGGTCGAGGGCGATGGAGATTTTAATCTCAGAGGTCGTGATTAATTCGCTGTTAATCCCCACCGAAGCCAAAGCTTTGAAAAGTGTGCCCGCCACGCCGGGGTGGGAAATCATCCCGACGCCGACGATGGAAAGCTTGGAGATTTCACCGGCCGAACGCACCGAGCCCGAACCGAGTTTCTTGAGCGTGTCCCCTACCACTTTTTCGACGCGACTATATTGATCGGTCGTGACGGAGAAGGTGAGGTTGGATTTCCCGCCATTTCCAAGATTTTTAATAATCATGTCAACGCTCAGACCCGCTTCGCCGAGGTCGTCAAAGAGCGCGGCGATTGCCTGAGGGTTGTCCGGCAGGTCGTTCACGGTGACGCGAGTCTGGAGACGGTCGAGGGCGACACCGGCGATCGCGGCGTCTTCGAGAGTTTTGTCGATGGCTTTCACAAGGGTACCGGGTAGGTCGTTAAAGGAGGATCTTACTTCGAAGGGAACGTTATATTTTTGGGCAAATTCTACCGAACGTGATTGCATGACCTTAGAACCGCTGGAAGCGAGCTCGAGCATTTCCTCGTAGGAGATCTCATGCATTTTCTTGGCATTCAGAACGATTCGAGGGTCGGCGGTGTAGACGCCGTCGACGTCGGTGAAGATCTGGCAGAGGTCGGCTTTGATCGATGCCGCCACCGCGATAGCCGTCAGGTCAGAGCCGCCGCGGCCGAGGGTCGTGACTTCGCCGAGTTCGGTGACGCCTTGGAAGCCAGCGACCACCACGACTTTGCCTTCTTCCAGGCGTTGCAAAAGGTCGCCTCCGCTGATGCGGGTGATGCGGGCACGGGTATGGATGTCGTCGGTGAAGATACCCGCTTGGGCCCCCGTGCGGGAAACAGCCGGTACGCCGATGGCATGGAGGGCCATGACCGTTAGGGCGATGGTTTCTTGTTCGCCGAGGGACATGAGCACATCCATTTCGCGTTCATCCGGTAATTTTGACAGGGCTTTGGCTCGGGCAATCAGGTCGTTCGTGACGCCACTGCGGGCGGAGACCACGACAACTAATTTATGTCCTTGTGACCACTGCTCTTTGATTTTGGCCGCAACGTTCTGGATGCGGTCAACGGAGCCGACGGAAGTTCCGCCGTATTTCTGGACGATAAGTGACATCCTTAGGATTCAGGAGAGAAGATGCGGAGAATGACGGGTTCTTCGAGTACCGTTTTGAGGCGGCGCAACTCTGCCAAGACGGCGGACATCTTGCGTTCGCTCACCGGGTAGGTCGAAAGCGTGACGGTACCGCGGCCCTGGTTCGGGTGTTCGTACTGGATGACTCGGGCAATCGACACTTTGTGCTTAGAGAAAATCCGGTAAACCCCTTCCGAGACGCCCGCCTTGTCGAGGAGCGAAAGACGGAGATAGAAGGGCGAGACGATCTCATCGAGGTCGGCCATGCGGAGGGCGCGGCCGGCTTTCTCGCGGGCGGCGAGGGCTTCGCTGGAAAGGCCTTGAGGAGCGGCACCCGTAAGGGCTGTAATCGCATCGACGATATCGCCGATGACGGCCGAAGCGGTAGCATCGCCGCCGGCGCCGCGGCCGGTAAGGGTCGTGGCACCCGCGACGTCACCGCGTAAGGTGATGCCATTGTTAACTCCGGAAACCCGGGCTAAGATATCGCGATTAGGAACAAGGGCAGGGTAGACGCCGACGGTCATCCAGCCGGCTTTGAAGTCGCGACGAATCACCGCCAGGTGTTTCAGGGCGAAACCGAATCTGCGGGCAAAATCGATGTCGGCGGGCCCGATTTTACGAATACCTTCAACCAAGGTGCGTGCGGCGGGTGCCCATTTGCCGTGCGCCAGCCAAGCGAGAATCGAAGCTTTATGCCAAGCATCAATGCCGTCGACGTCGAGGGTCGGGTCGGCTTCGGCATAACCAAGGGTCTGGGCTTCTTTCAGCGCGTCTTCGAAAGACAAACCATCTTCGCCCATGCGCGTGAGGATGTGGTTACAGGTGCCGTTTAGGATGCCGACAATAAGCTCGAAACGGTTGGCGACGAGGCCTTCGCGGATGGCTTTGATAATCGGGATGCCGCCGGCGACGCTGGCTTCGAAGAGGAATTGTCCACCATGCGTGCGGACCGCGGCGAAGATTTCGGGACCGTGTTCGCAGAGGAGGGCCTTGTTGGCGGAGACCACGACTTTGCCCAAGCTCAAGGCACGGAGGGTAAGCTCGCGGGCTTTGGTGGTGCCGCCGATGAGTTCGCAGACGACGTGGACTTTCGGGTCTTCGATGACTTCCAGCGGATTCTTGGTTAACTTAGAAGCGGCGATTTTTACCCCGCGTTTTTTCTTCAAGTCACGAACGGCCGCTTTACGCAGGTCAAGTTTAACGCCGAGGCGCGACTCGAGGTCGGCCTGTTTTTCGGTCAGGTGTTTCCAGACGCCTTGTCCGACGGTGCCGAAACCAAGTATTCCAATACCAAGGGTGCGTGGGGCGGTCATAGCAGTAAAGTTAGGCTTTTTTGACGAAGCGGTTCTCGGTGCCATTCAAGAGGCGACCGATGTTTGCGCGATGCGTCCAGACGTTGAAGGCAGCAATCGCCGCGGCGAACCAAAATTCAGCGGGCGAAAATTTCAGAGAGGTGAAGAGCGGGAGTATCCAGCAACTCAGCGGAAGGGAAACTCCGAGCAGGATCGAAGCGACGGAAACATAACGCGTCAGCGCAAACGCCGTGATCCAGAGGATGGCACCAATCAGGATAGGAATCGGCAGCAGGACGAGCAGTCCACCAATCGTTGAAGCCACGCCCTTACCGCCTTTGAATTTCAGGAAACAGGAGAAGCAATGACCCAGGAGCGTACCGGCGAAACCGGCGACGGATAGTCGGAAGACGATTTCGGCGGCGTTAGGAACGTCGATGAATTTGACGAGAACAAGGCAAAGTCCCGTGCCAACGGCTCCTTTGAGGACATCGAGCCCGAAGACCAGGTTACCCGGTCCTTTACCGAGCACGCGTTTGACGTTCGTCGCCCCAGGATTGCCGGAGCCTTCTTTTAGGATGTCGACGCCGTGTTTTTTCGCCACGAGCACCGCAAAGTTGACCGAACCGATGAGGTAGCCCAAGACGGCGAATACGCCTAAGAGAATGAGGGCGCCGTCCATCGGATTTAGGCGTCGAGCAACTTGGCGCTGACGATCGCCGGATTACGCAAGATCTCGGCCAGAGTGGCGGCGCCAGGAGCGGTGTCGAGTTGGTAGACGGCCAGCGCATGAGCTCCCCCCGTGCGACTCAACGCCATGTTGGCGATGTTCACGCGATCCTTGGAGAGTAGGGTGCCCAGCGAGCCAATAATGCCAGGTTGATCTTGGTTTTCGATGAGCAAGAGTTTGCCTTCGGGGACGAATTCCAAGGTGCGTCCGTTGATGGAGACGATCCGAGGCGATTGGGCCTTGCCCAAAATGGTGCCGGCGACGGAGACGGATTTTCCTTCCGCCAAGATGACTTCAACCAAGATAAGTTCCTTATAGTCGGCTTCGGCGGAGGAGCGGATTGATTGAACTTCCACGCCGAGAGCCTTGAGTTTGCTCGGGGCGTTGACGTCGTTAACGCCCTCGCTGATGCCGCGCAAGTAGCCACGTTGAATTGAGCGGGAGATAGCGGAAGCCCCTTGTTCAGAGCCAGCGCCAAAGGTGGTCAGGCGGAGGGATTCGATGCGACCGGGGGCGGCAAGCTGGCGGGCGAGTGAACCCAGTTTTTCAGCGAGGCTGAGGAAAGGCCGGATCGTCGAGAGAGTTTGAGAGTCGACGGAAGGGAGGTTCACCGCGTTGGCCGGCGAGCCGCCACTGAGCACGGTGATGCAGGCTTCGGCTACTTCGACGCCGACATTCTCCTGAGCTTCGGCGGTCGATGCTCCGAGGTGAGGCGAGAGGTGGGCTTTAGGCAGGGAGCGTAAGGGATGATCTTTGGCGAGAGGCTCTTCGACAAACACGTCGAAGCCGCAACCGCCGCATTGGCCAGAGGCGAGGGCGGCCGCGAGGGCGGCTTCATCGACGATACCACCCCGGGCGCAGTTCACGATTTTTACGCCTTTCTTCATCTTCGCAAAAGCAGCGGTGTTGACCATGCCTTCCGTCTGTTCAGTCAAGGGCATGTGTACGGTGATGTAATCGGCTAAAGCAAAGACTTCATCCAGCGTGGCCATGGTGACGCCCAGCGATTTAGCGCGAGCTTCCGTCAGGTAAGGATCGTATGCCGAGACTTTCATGCCGAAAGCTAGCGCCCGCTTCGAGACTTCGGCGCCAATGCGACCCAGTCCGAGCACTCCCAAAGTTTTACCGAAAAGCTCCGTACCCGAAAGATTCTTACGATCCCACTTTCCTTCGCGCATGGATTGGACGGCTTCGGGGACTGGACGGGCGAGCGAGAGCAGGTGCGTGAAGGTGAGTTCCGCCGTGGCGATGGTATTGCCCGAAGGGGTGTTCATGACGATCACGCCGCGTTCGGTGGCGGCATCAACGTCGATGTTGTCAACGCCGACCCCGGCTCGGCCAACGCAGACCAGTCGGCTGGCGGCGGCGAGTACCTCTTTAGTAATCTGGGTCTCGGAACGGACCAAGATGGCGTCCACATCCGCGACCAGGTTCAGCACCTGTTCGGGCGTTGAGCCATAGGCTTCGACGACCTCATAGCCTGGTTGGGCTTTGAGGAGGGCGACTCCGGTGGGCGAAATCTTGTCAGCAACGAGTACCTTGGGCATGGCGATGGCGTATAAAGTTTGGTTTAATTGATAAATGCCACCCCTTGGTAAAGGCAAGCACCTACCCCCGTCTGACTGTCATAATTAGGCTATAGCCTCCGATGGGCATAATCCGCCAATTCGTAGCAATCTGGGTTCATTTCCTCAAGGAAACGGCAAGGGTCAAGGGGGCGATACCCCTCGCCGGATACCGCAAAACGAGGGGAGAAAAGGTATAGCAAGTTTTCGGCCCGGGTACAGGCCACATAGAACAAGCGGCGTTCTTCCTCCACGTCGCCATCGTCAATGGCCCGGGTGAGGGGGAGCAGTCCGTCCGCGACGCCCAGCAGGAAGACGATGGGGAACTCCAAGCCTTTGGATTGGTGGATGGTCGTCAGGCGTAACATGTCCTCCTCCGGTTCCGCTTTTTTGTCGGAGGATTCGCCGTTCAGTAAGGCCACTTGGGCTACGAGGTCGCCGATGTCTTCGAATTTGGCGGCAAATCCAATCAGGCCTTGCAGGTCTTGTTCGCGCTCCCGCCAGTCCGGAAAGATTGTTTTGATGAAGGATCCGTACCAACCTTCGATGCATACCCGGACAGTTTCGGCGGGAGTCCGGGCGACTTTATGCGAAGTGGCCTCGGCGGCGGCCCGGAAGAGATCGGCGTCTGGCCTGGTCGGCGCCGGCTTATTCTTGGCCGCTTCCAAGCCTTCTAACATGTCTTCGAGGGTAATGGTCAAATCGTTGAAATCATCTTTAGCGGTTTCGGGGACGCGTTTAAGTACCGCGGGGTCGCGTAAGGCGCGAACCAGGCCGCGCCCCTGCGCTTCGTTCACTTCTTTGGCGACTTTGGAAATTTTCTCCGCCGCGACGGGCCCGACTTTAGGCAATAAGCAGAGCAGGCGGGAAAGGGCTACTTGATCAAGCGGATTATGGATGAAGCGGAGGTGTGCTAAAATATCTTTGATATGGATGAGGTCGAAGAATTTATGCCCGCTGGTGATGACGAAGGGCACGCCCAAGGCGTTGAGTTCCATCTGCAATTCCAACGATTGGTAGTGCGCCCGGTAAAGGACGTGGATGTCGGCCAGGGCATGTCCCTCGTGGTGCAGCTGCAGAATCTTGCGGCCGACGAGTTTGGCCTGCTGCGAGGTGTCGCCAACGGTGAAGACGGTCGGTTGGGCCCCGCCCGGGCGGACCGAACGTAATTTACGTTCAAAGCCATCGACCTGGGGGCGATGCCGCAGGATCTCGTTGGCGAAATCCAAGATCTCGGGCGTGGAGCGATAGTTGATGTCGATGGTGTGGAACTGGGTTCCCGGGTGTCGTTGCGGGAAAGCCATGATATTTTCCCAATCGGCCCCGCGCCAAGTGTAGATGCATTGGGCGTCGTCGCCGACCGCCATGATCTGGTGTTCGCTCGCCAAGAGGTCGATGATGCGGCTTTGCAACCGGTTCGTATCCTGGAATTCGTCGACCAAGATATGTTGAAAGCGTTGGCGATAGTGCGCCAAAACGGTCGGGTCGTTTTCGAGGACGAAGAGCCAGAGCGACAGTAGGTCGTCGAAGTCGCAGAGGTTTCGTTCCTTCTTGGCGGCTTCGTAGTCAGCGCAGAATTTGAGCAGCTTCTCTGGGCCGCCTTTCATCCAGTCGAGTCGTTCGGTGAGGACGTCGGGCAGGGGCCGCAGGGTGTTGCGGGCATGCGAATAGGCGTCCAGGATGACCGCGGCTTTCGGGTTAGTCTTATCTTTGATAAAAGCCCCGTCGGCGGCTTTGACGATTTCGGAAAAAAGGTGTTCGGATTCTTTTTGGTCAAGGATGGTGAAGTCGGGTGAGCGGCTGGCGACGGCCGCATTGCGTCGTAGGATGCGTTGCCCGATGGAGTGGAACGTCCCGCCCCAGAATTGACCGCGCGGTACACCCGTCAGGTCTTCGACCCGCTCGAGCATTTCTTTAGCGGATTTATTGGTGAAAGTCAGCAGGAGGATGTCCCAAGGCCGCGCGCCTTGATGGAGCAACCAGGCGACCCGATAAGTGAGGGTGCGCGTTTTGCCTGAGCCGGCGCCCGCCAGCACGAGGGCCGGACCCCGGGGCGACGTGACCGCGGCGAACTGCTCATCATTGAGGTCGCCGCGAAAATCGACAGGAGGCAGACCTTCCACGGTTTAGCGGCCGAGTTGCGAACGGCGGTCCAGCAAACTAAATTTCACCACTTGTTCGTCGGCTTTGTAAGAGGAACGGACGAGCGGACCAGATTCGACGTGCTTGACGCCGGCGGCGAGGGCGAAGGCTTTCCATTCGGCGAATTCGTCGGGGTGGACCCAGCGATCGATGGGGGCGTGCTCTTTGCTGGGCGAAAGGTATTGGCCGATGGTTACGATATCGACCTGAGCGGCGGCGATATCGCGTAGGAGTTGGGCGACTTCCTCTTTTTGTTCGCCGATCCCAAGCATGAGGCCGGTCTTGGTGATGAATTGCCGAGATTTGGCATGTTTAAGGACCCAGAAGGAACGGTCATAGCGCGCGGTCTTGCGGACGGGGCGTTGGAGGCGTTCGACCGTTTCCAAATTATGATTTAAAATATCAGGCTGCGCGTCGAGGAGCGTGTCGAGGTGGACTTGTTCGCCGCGGAAGTCGGCCGGCAAGACTTCGATGGTCGTCATCGGGTTGCGGTGCCGGGTAGCACGAATCGTGGCCGCCCAGACGGAAGCGCCGCCGTCTTTGAGGTCGTCGCGGGCCACGGAGGTGATGACTACGTGGCGTAGTTTCATCTGCGCGATGGATTCGGCGACACGAGCGGGCTCGCCGAGGTCCAGTTCGGTGGGGCGACCCGAGAGCACGGCGCAGAAGGTGCAGGAGCGGGTGCAGATGTTACCAAGGATCATCACCGTCGCCGTGCCGCGGGACCAGCATTCGCCCATGTTGGGGCATTGGGCGGATTGGCAGACCGTATGCAGCTTATGCTCATCGACGTTCTTCTTGGTCTCGAGAAAGTCGGGGCCAGTCGGCAGCTTGGCACGGAGCCAATCGGGTTTGCGGGCGGACTCAATCATCGGTAGCTGTCCAACATTGCCCAATCTCGTAGATTTTCAACCTAACAAAGAAGAAGGGGCGCCTCCCTCGCGGAAGACGCCCCTTTGCTATGCTATATCCTAATTTAGTTTCCTAAATTAGAAGGTCTTTTTCAGCGACACGGCCGTGATGCCTTCGTAGGTACCGGCATAGGAGCCGCTCCCGTTGGAGTAGGCCAGGGTGCCGGTGAAGCCAAGGACTGGGTAGGACAGCGCGATGGAGTAGTCCTTGTCGTTCGAGGAAGTGGACTTACCGTCGGTGAGCCCGTAGTGGAGGGCGAGGGAGAGACCCTTCACGGCGGCGATGTCGTAAGCGTAGTTCAGCTCGTAGTACTTGGTGCCGGCGCCAGCGATACCGAAGTAGGCGGTGGTGGCATAGGAGATCTTGGCGGTGAGGCCGTAGGCGGTTGCGGAGACGTTCAATTCGCTGGTGTTGAGCGAGGAGTTGCCTTCGTAGATGTAGCCGATGTAGCCGACGGAGGCAGCGATGTCCTTCGTGAGGCTGAAGCCGTAGGCCGCATAGGCATCGACTTCGAGGGTGGTGTTGGTCCAATTGACGTTCGAAGCCCAGACTCCAGCCGAAAGGCCGTCGGTATGGGAAACGTCGAAGCCGCCCTGGAGGGCAGTCTTACCGCCATTCTGCGTGATGCCGCGGAAGACGTAATCGCTGGTGAACGATAGGTTGCCCGTGGTGGTGAACGCCGAGGCGGGCGCTGCCGCAGCCTGGGCGAGCCCGGATGCAGCGATGAGGGTGAGGGAGGAGGTGAGGAGGAGGGAGTGCTTCATAGCGACTCCACTCTTACTCGCTTTGTGCCAAGTCACCGATTTTCACCCGGCGGCCATTAAAAAGGTATTTTTTGAACAAATCTTTTTCCTGATTTTGTTCAAAAAGTGGCAAGGCTGTTAAATCTTAACCAGCAAGTCTCTGCGTCAGCGCTTTGCGATAGCACGACAAATGACTGTCGGCGGATTTTGCCCAACTAAACTCTTGTTGCATCGCTTGAACCCGGATGGATTGGAAATCGGCTGGTCGTGCGAAGAGTTCGAGGGCTTGCTGAATCGCCCAATCGATGCCGCTGACGTCAGCGTGTTGAAAGACGATGCCGGTCCCTTGGGCGGTCGTGCGACTCCAGTGTTTGACGGTATCAGCCAGTCCGCCCGTGGCACGTACGATGGGCAAGGTGCCGTAAGCCATCGAGTATAACTGATTAAGGCCGCAAGGCTCGAATCGGCTAGGCATCAGGAAAAAGTCGGCACCTGCCTCGATGCGATGCGAGAGTCCATTGTCGTAGCCGATCCGCACGGCGCAAAGTTCGGGGAAGTCCGTGGCGAGCCGGCGAAACTCATTTTCCAGCTGCGCATCGCCGCTGCCGAGTAAAACGAATTGCATCTGACCCGCCCGCAAAAACTTGGGTAAGACCCGCCCGGCGAGGTCGAGGCCTTTTTGCTCCCAGAGACGAGAGATGACCCCGACGAGCGGTATTTTAAAGTCTGCGGCTAAGCCGAGTTCGCGCTGCAATTCGGCTTTGCACGCGCTTTTGCCGCCGAGATCTTTGTCGCTATAATTCTTTTTAAGATACGGGTCGGTGCTCGGATTCCATTCGTCGCTATCGACGCCATTAAGGATGCCTTCGAGCTCGGGCTGGCGGCGGCGGACGACATCATCCAGGCCATAGCCAAATTCGGGGGTGAGGATTTCGCGAGCATACGTGGGGCTGACGGTGATGACGCGGGTTGCATGGAGAATGCCCCCTTTGAGGAAGTTAAGCCCCCCGAGGCATTCGAGTTCCAGCGGACTCCACAGATGCTCCGGTAAGCCCAAGAAACCCATGACCCGCCGGCTCATTAATCCCTGATGCTGTAAGTTATGGATGGTCATCACCGAGGCGCACTTTCCTAAGGGCGTGCCTTTGACGACGGTATTGAGCAGCACCGGGACTAAGCCGGCCGTCCAGTCGTGACAGTGAATGATATCGGGCGTCCAGCCCGTGTTCAGGCAAATGTCCAACGCGGCACGCCCGTAAAATGCCGCCCGTTCGCCGACGTCTTCCCGGGTGGGGTAGATTTCCCGACCGCCGTAGTAATCTTCGTGTTCGATGAACCAAGCTTCTAATCCCGTACAGATCGCTAACGAGCGCACGCGACACGCGGCTTTGGCCGGATTGCCGTGCACGCCAACTTTGAGCACGTCCAACAGGGTTCCCATGTTCTCCCGCCCCGGGACCGAACCGTAGAGGGGCGTGACGACGCGGACTTCATGACCCTGTGCCGCCAACGCCTTACTTAAGGCAATGGTGGCATCACCAAGGCCTCCGGCTTTGGACCATGGAGCGAGTTCGGGGGTGATATGTAAAATTTTCATAGAACAGAGGAAGGTGACCGGACGCCCCGCCCGATGCGATTTATCAGCGGCAAGCAGGCCAGCAGAGCAAGCAGGGCCAGCCCCATGGCGACGTTGCCAGCTAAATCATGGATACTACCGAAAGCCGAAAAGTTCGGCTGCCCATGTTCGATGCCTGACCAATCACGGTCCAGGGAACGCGAGCCATGATTGAGCGCATAGAAAGCGAGGAAAGTGTTCCGGCCGATGTTCAGTAAGATCGCGATGAATCCGGAGACGAGAATCATCCCCGTCCGGCGAAGCAGGGCACCTAGAAAGCCGCCTTCAAGAAAAGTCGCTCCTAAGAATGCGCCCGCAAACACGCAGGCGGAAAGCGACCGAATGCCTGAACAGGCGTCAGCGATGCCCACGCCGTCTCCATTCGCGAAGATAATGGTGTTGCCGTTGACGCGGATGACATGGTCGGTGACACGCAAAATCCCCGAAACGATGTCGGTTACATTGGAAAGCAGTTGCCCTTTAATCTGATTGTCGACCAGGTAAAGGAAGGGGCCAGAGATAATCCAGACGCCTGCCGGAAAAATCATCAGTCCAACGGCCTGCCACCGGGCGTGCGCGGTGGCTTCGGTTTGGTCGGGTCCGCGGACGGATAAGAAGGTGAACGTCCAGGCCGAACCCAGTAAGCCGAAGGCGATTAAAAGGGTGGGGATCACGCCCGTGCCAAAGATCGCCCGACCCGCCCCGCCGAAGCCGAACATCAAAAGGGAAAGGTAGCCCGTGGCTGTCATGGCTCGTAAGATGAATTTCGAAGTCGGTTCCGCTATGTGGGATTTGCGGCCGGTCAGGTAGTCGCGTAAAATCGCCCATCTTTCCCAAAGTACGTAGCCCGAGAAGATCGGTACCAGGTAGCCAAAGGTGTAGTCATCTTTTGTACTCCAAATGGCCCATTGATCCCAGGTCGCGATGCCCGCCATCCCCACGAGAAGCAGACCTAAGCCAACGGTGCTGGTATCCAGCTTATCGTCAGTTGCCCGGGCTGGAGCTGCTTCGGACATCAAAAGCGCGGCACCGCCGCAAGTAAAGTTTTCGTGTACGCCTCTTGCGGATTTCCAAGAATTTCGGCGGGGCTGCCTTGTTCGACAATCTGGCCTTTGGACATAACGAGAATATGGTCGCTCACGTGTTCGATGACGGCGAGATCGTGGGCAATGAACAGGTAAGTCAGGCCAAGTTGCTCTTGTAGATCTTGAAGCAAATTGACGACTTCGGCCTGCACCGAGACATCCAGGGCCGAGACCGGTTCGTCGCAGATGATGAGCTCCGGTTGGACGGCCAAAGCGCGCGCGATACCGATTCGCTGACGTTGTCCGCCCGAAAATTCATGGGGGTGGCGGCGGAGGTGTTCGGCGGGCAATTGGACGCAGCGTAGTAATTCCACGCAACGCTCTTCGCGGTCGCTTCGGGTCATCTGCGGGAAATGGATTTCCAGAGGTTCGGAAAGGATGCTGAGGATATCAGCTCGCGGGTTAAGGGAGTTATAAGGATCCTGGAAAATCATCTGGATTTTTTTGCGCCAAGGAAGGAACTCCGAGTTCGAGAGGATACCAATGTCCGTGCCTTGGTAGAAGATCTGGCCAGCGGTGAGCGGGGCGAGCTTCACGATCGCCCGACCGGTCGTGGTCTTGCCCGAACCTGATTCGCCCACTAGGCCCACGGTCTTACCTTTCGGGACGACGAACGAGATGTCGTCGACGGCTTTTTTAGGGGCGGCTTTCTGGAAGAACCAGTTGGCCCGACCCGGGTAGTGTACCGCAAGGCCGCGCACTTCCAGCAGGTTGTCGGCGTGGCTCATGGCGAAATTTTGAGTTCTTCGGTCAAGGTCGTGAGACGCCGACGACGTTGCCCGAGTCGGGGGATGCAGGCGATGAGCGCGCGGGTGTAGGGATGGGCTTGCGTCCGCATGATTTCGCTGACCGGACCGTGTTCGACGATGCGGCCTTTCCACATCACTTGCACCTGATCGGCAAAGTTGGCCACGATACCGAAATTATGGGTGATCAGCAGGATGCTCATGCCCCGCTCGCGTCGCAGGCGCGCCAGCAAGTCCATGATTTCTTTCTGAATGGTGACGTCGAGGGCGGTGGTCGGTTCGTCGGCTACCAAGATCTTCGGATTGCAGGCCAGCGCCATGGCAATCATCGCGCGCTGCTGCATCCCGCCCGAAAGTTCGTGCGGGTATTGATTCGCCACCCGTTCGGGTTCGGTGATCCGCACTTCCTGCAAGGCGCGTTGGATTTCACTTTTGATGTCCCTGACCTCCGGGCGATGGAGTGCGATCGCTTCCCCAATCTGAAAGCCAATCGTATAGACGGGATTAAGCGAGGTGCCTGGTTCTTGGAAGATGTAGGCGATGGCTCCCCCACGGACTTTGGCGAGTTTGTCGTCGGGCAGTTTTAATAAGTCGACGCCCCCAAGCATGACAGTCCCGGTCACCGTGCAGGTGGGCGGGGGAGGGAGAAGTCGGGTCAGCGCAAGCGCGGAGACTGACTTTCCCGAACCCGATTCGCCGACGACCGCCAGGACTTCACCCGCGGCAATCGAAAAGGTGACATCCTGAGCGGCGACGGTGGCACTGTCACCGGCGTGAAAGGTGATGCAGAGGTCCTGTACTTTCAGGAGGGGCTCGGCGGACATGGACATCACGTTAGGTCAGGGGGTGGGGTGAGGGGAAGGAAGAAACTAACTCATTCGGTCCGCCAACGATCTTCGATCAAGGTCTTGGGTGCCCCGTGCGTCTTACCCTCTCTAAAATCTTTGAGGTCACTTTCGCGTTGGCGCGGATCAATCCAGAAAAGTCCGAAAGTGCCCGGGTCTTCCGCCGAACGAACGTCGAATCCTGCCGGGAATTTGACCCATTCCCAGAAAGCATAACGGTATCCGGGCACCCGAAAGCCGGGGATGAAGTCGGCATTATCGTGGATGCGTCGTTGCATCTGATGAGAAAGCCCAATCATTTCAGTTTCATCCGTCGACGCCCGGAACCGGTCGATGAGCTTAGATAATTCCGGATCATCAATGCCGGTGATATTATTGGTCTGCCGTTTCGGGACTTTTCGGCCATCCGCTAATTTATCGACGGCATTATCGCCGTGATGGGATTCCCAGAGTGCGGGTAAGCGACTCGAAACCGACCAGGCCCAAAAGGCGATATCGTGGTTCTTTTCCATGACTTTACGGTACATGGTCGTGTGCTCCAGGGTCTCGGGGCGGTATTCTAGTCCGCAACGCCTTGCGGATTCGACCAAGGTGGCCAGGTATTTGCGGCGATCTGAATTATCAAAGGTGAGTCGGAAGGAAAGTCGTTCACCTGCAGCGTTTACGAGAATGCCGTCAGTGCCAGTCTTGCTAAAGCCGGCTCGGGCGAAGGCGGCTCGCGCAAGCTCGGGAGAATATTGGCGGGCGCGGATGGCTGGGTCGGTATACTTGCCAAGGCCTTCGCTGAATTGGTTGAGTCGTTCATAATCGCCACGATAAAATCCATCAATCACGCGCTGAAAGTCGGTCGCATGCTGCAAGCCCAAGCGGACGTTGAGGTCATCGAGCAAAGGCTTCTGGGTATTGATATAAAGCCCATAAGGCGGGCGAGGTATATCGTTAAAGAATTGCACTTTGGTGACGTAACCTTGGAGGTAGGCGTTCTTTTCGTTGATGCCATACCAGTAGCGCGGCATGCCGATGGGTATGAAATCAATCTGGCCGGCGAGGAAGGATTCATAGGCGCTGTCGATTTCCCGAATCACCGTATAGTCGATCGCATCCGGATTGTAGCGGTGCCGGTAATATTTACGCCGGTCTCCCCACCAATCTTTCACGCGGGTGAGGGTCACCGATTTCTCCCGCTG
>Ga0114971_10000215_pt1 | contig 36978 bp, 40 predicted proteins | sample M_140625_MF_Meta_FD_87320 | JGI IMG/M metagenome (GOLD analysis project Ga0114971, IMG submission 87320) | Freshwater microbial communities from Lake Montjoie, Canada to study carbon cycling - M_140625_MF_MetaG | ecosystem: Environmental > Aquatic > Freshwater > Lake | place: Lake Montjoie... | reverse complement strand
GTGGATGTTGTTATGGTTTTTGCACAACTTTTTCTAAAAGTTGTTATGGTTTTTGCACAACTTTTTCTAAAAGTTGTTATGGTTTTTGCACAACTTTTTCTAAAAGTTGTTATGGTTTTTGCACAACTTTTTCTAAAAGTTGTTATGATATTTTGCGTGTAGGAATATCCGATGAAACAAGATAAATGGAATTTTCTGTGATAATAATATATTCCTCGGCACTTTTATAAAATTTAACAATTCCTGACGTATATTCGTCTTCTGATTTCACAAGTAATTTTTCACCACTTGTTTTAGCACCAACAAGTGCCTTCTTATCAAGTGAAGCTGTCCAATAATCCAGCATGATTGGTTTATCTTCCACTATAGCTAATTTACTAGCATGTTTTAATGTAACATCAGACGGCAATCTATAATTAGATTCAGTTGTTGTTTTAGTATGTGTCTTTTCTTCTGACATGTATTTATATAATTTTAAATTATTAGTCTTTAAATACTTATTTTAAAATAAAATACTTTATTTTAAATATTTTAATAATTCAAAATATAAATGAAAAAACAAAATAATAATTCAATTAAAGAAAATGATTTTTCATTAGACAATTTAGATAATTATTATAAAATTTTTAATCATAGTGTATCGGAAATTCTTCATAAATATACATATCTAATAAATGAATTTTTTAAATTTATTTTAGAAAAAACCAAATTTAAAAATAACAGTTATATTAAATTTATTATAACTAGAGGTTACGAAACCATTACCCACATTTTCAATATTACTTTGTATTATACAAAAAATTTAGATTTAACATTCTATCATTGTCAAAAATCTTTTTATTATTACGTTGAATTTGTAGAACAAATCTCACATGAGCAACATAGTTTTCTTCAATTGACTTCTAGAGATGCAACAACATATGTATATAAAAAAACGCTTTCTGAATTGAACAATGAGTTAAAAAAAAATATGGCACCTTCTTCTAATGAAGTAAAAAAAATAATAGAAATAATAGATGAACAGATTAAACTATTCAAGCTTACTTTTGAATTTATAATAGAAAATATTCATCTAGATAAACCATTAAATAATAATATTAAAATATTAGATAAATATCAAGATTTTTGTAAAAAAATAATTAATTCAAAGTTAGAAATAGAAAATATAAAAATATTTTATAAAATTGTTGAAAATATTAATAGGAATTTTCAATATAATTATAATACTAGTTACAAAACACCCGATGAAAATATATTGGACAAATATATTGAATTTGTTTTAATAATCATCAAAAAATGTACAAAAAAGGGCTCTAATATTGAGTTTTGGAAAATAATAGAACACCAATCTTACAATAATGAATTATATAATTGATTTTAACCTAATGTAGAAGTTATAATAATATTTTTTCGTCTTATTTTTTTATTTTTGTCAATTTTTGGTTGATTTTCTACATTACCATTTGTCTGATTATGCCCAACATTCTTTTGACAAATATTTTTATATTCGTTTAATAAAATATTTTTAAGAAATTCATAAATTAACAATAAGACGTTTTCATCGCATTTACCAACAATTAAAACACTGCCTGTTCTAAAAATCATAAATGATACTTGCCTAACATTTTTATATAAATCTATTTTATCTTTCGTTATTTGACAACCATTTTGTATATCTACATCAGGATTAAAATAAAATTTACATTGGATTCCTGGATACGAACATGGGTCATAAATAGATTGTATATTATATTTATATTTCAAAGTGTCGTATAATACTTCCCTATTAATATAAAATCCACAATTAAAATTAGAATTAATTAATACTGTTTCACAACTATTTTCTTTGTAATATAATTCTTCTGATGTATATGGTTGAAGCGTCTCAATAACAAGTTTAAGGACGACATCAAATGATTTATCACTTTGGATTCCTGGAATTTCCAATTTTCCAGTATTAAAAACCTTTACGTGAAATTCTTTAAAAATATTTTCAAGTTTAATACGTAGTATCAGTACAAAACAATTATAAAACGCACTCTTCTTTTTTGACCTATAACTCATTATATCTTTTTTAGATAAACCAATTGTCACCTTTCTTATATCTTTAAATTTAATACGCCCAGTTGGATTATTAATACTAGTTATTATTTGTTCATCATAATAAGATTCATTTATTAATCTATTTTTAATATCTAAAATTTCTTCTTCTGTATTGGAATTGAACTTCATTTGTTTTTTAATTACACCATTTTTTGGTTCCATATATTTTATAACAGGAACAGCCCAAAATATTTCCTTCAAGTTAATTTGTTTATTTAAATAAGCTATTTTTGTTTTTGTTGAAATATAAATTTCGCTAGATTTAGGAATATAACCTTGATTTTCAGACACATTGTTGATATTCAAATTTTCAACTAAATTTGCCGAAATAAAATCTTCGCTATAATTTTTCATATTTTCATATTCACAAGATTCATCGTCACTATTATTTTCATAATCTACCGAAATAAATTTTTTCCATTCTTCATCAATATTACTTGAGTTTGATATTGCCATTGTAATACAACTTCGTTTATTCTTTAAACTCTTTATATTTATTTTATTTCAATTATTTTCTTTATTATATAATATAAAGAAAATGATATCAAGAACTAGCCAATGTATTACAAAAAATAACACGAATCCAATACCAATTCCTGTAAAAAATCAATACAGTTTAAAACAAAATTTTTTTGATCCTACAAAGAGTTCGCCGCCAAACCAATTTATGATTAAATTACATAATAGAATTATAAAATACGAATCGTCCCCATTACTACAAAAATGAAGATAATTTTGATAACAAATATTTTATTAAAACATCACTATTGTTTTCATTTTGTGAATGCATTATATTTTCTACAAAATATAAAAATTCCTTGGTTATTTTAATTTTTTTATTGCGAATAATATAATTGATAAAGTCTTTTATAATATTTTTTTTATCAATATTATATGTGTTACTTATTGTGTATATATAATATTCAATATCATCAGATTTTTCATTTTGTTTTAGTTTATTCAAAATAATTTCCCATTCATTGCTTTGTATAATATTCAAAAAATTGTTCTCTTCGTTTTCTTTTTTAATAATATATTGATTTGATTGTATAAAATTAATCATGCTTCTAATATCTGATTTAAATAATTTTTGAACGTTCATTAAAGATTCATCAGAAAAATTTAATTTTTCTGATTTACATATATTTCTTAAAAAGCTTATTATATTTTCTTTTGGTAATTGATTAAACCGCAATCTTATAAATTCATTTTGAAGTCCTTCATCTATACGACTTATATAGTTACATATTAAACAAAAACGAACTGAACCTTTGAAATTTTGTAATAAATATCGTAGTGCTTGTTGTGCATTTTTTGTCATATAATCAACCTCGTCTAATATTACAAATTTCATACCATCGTTAAAAAGTGGTTTGGAATTTACAAAAAAATTTATCTGGTTTCTTATAATATCAATACCTCTCTCATCTGAAGCATTTAAATGAATTATCAAATCTTTATTTTTGATATTTAATTTTTTTTGATAAGCATTAATCAAATTTATAATAGTAGTGGTTTTCCCAGTTCCAGGAGGCCCATAAAATAAAAGATTTGGAAAATATTGACTTTCTATAATATTTTTAAATATTTTTTTATTCAAAGGATCAAGAACAATGTCTTTGAAATCACTTGGTCTATACTTTTCACAAAACGGAATGAATTCTTTATTATTTATCATTTAACAGTAATTATTTTGTTATAAATATATTAAATCTTTTTTATCTTTAATATTTAATTTATTTTACAATAAAAAAAATGAATTAAAATATTTGTTCGTCTAATTAATATAGCAGTAAAAAATAATTTAATAAATATGTCATCATTTTCGCGTTTTTCATTATTAAAATCAACGGCTTACTTAGAATTAATTATTGGGCCGATGTATAGTGGTAAAACAAGTAAATTATTAGAATTATATAAACAATATAAATTTTGCGATATTTCAGTTTGTGTTATTAATCACTCACTTGATAATCGTTATCACGAATCTATGCTTTCTAGTCATGATAAAATAATGATACCATGTTTAAATGTAGAAAATTTAAAAGAGTTATGGTTTAATAGTGATGAAAATAACCATAATTTAATTAGGAACTCTGATGTAATTTTAATAAACGAAGGTCAATTCTTTGATAATTTATATGAGGTTGTTAAAGACATGTTAGAAAATAACAAAAGCGTCTATATTTGCGGATTAGATGGAGATTTTGAGAGAAAAAAATTCGGCGAAATATTGGATTTAATACCTTTATGTGATAAAGTAACTAAATTGACTTCTTTGTGTTCAGTTTGTAAAAATGGTGTGCCTGGTATATTTTCAATGAGAATTACCGACGAAAAAGAACAAACTGTTATTGGCTGTGAAAATTATTTACCTGTTTGCAGAAATTGTTATGAAACAACAAAAATAATTTGAGTCAAAATATATATAAAAAAACAATTTAAATTTATTTATAAATAGTAATTTATAAATATTTATTTTTTTTATGGCGCGAAAAAAAACCTTACAACCTACACAAGAAACTTCAAATCATAATATAGTATCAGATAATACAAATATATCATTACAAATTGAAAATGAATCTATAATAATTGATACAAATAATAACAACGCCGAAATAATTGTAGTTAATAAATCCAAAAGAGGAAGAAAATCTAAAAAGGAGTTGATGTTACTCAATAATACTAATAATATATTACCAATGGAAGAAATAAACAATGAAAATAATGTTGTTATCTCAAACGTAGTAGAAAGTGATAAAATCAATGAAATCAATGATGTTGTTAAAGCGGTTGCAAAAAAAAGAGGTAGAAAGCCAAAGGGTGGAAAAATTATTCAGCAAATTTCACCTGTAGTTAACGCAAAAGAGACGAAATCAAATGTTATTTTACATTTAAAATGTCATTTAAAAGATCTACGTAATAATGTATTTTCAAATAATATTAATGGTTTTGATCTCATGTCAAGTAAGAATGAATTATATGAAATTATTTCAAATAATGAAAATAATTTTTTAAATGTCAAAACTATGAATAATAGTGATGATAATGATGTAAGTAGTAGTATAAATTATAAAAATATTCCAAGCGACGATGAATATTGTAACAATAATTCAACTGATGATGATAACAACTATAAATCCAGTAAAAATAATGATATCAAAGATCTATGGAAAAAACTGAAACATTTACAACATAATTTACATATAAATAATGTAAATGATAAAAAATCGGCCTGTTTTTGGTGTACTTATGAGTTTGATAATCCATCTATTTATATTCCAAAACATTTTATAAAAGATTCATATCATGTTTATGGATGTTTCTGTAGTCCAGAATGTGCGACAGCTTATTTAATGGAAGAAAACATTGACAGTTCAACAAAATTTGAAAGATATCACCTATTAAACAATATTTACTCAAAAATATACGATTATAAAAAAAATATAAAGCCAGCTCCAAAACCGTTTTATGTACTAGAAAAATTTTATGGAAATTTGAATATTCAGGAATACAGATCATTACTTAAAAATGAGCGTTTATTTTTAGTAGTAGATAAACCTTTAACACGAATATTACCTGAATTGCACGAAGACAATGACGATTTCATTATAAACAACAAAATTATTTCATCAAATACATATCAAATAAAAAGAAAATTATTGCAAAAACAAACTAAAAATAACATATTGAGTGAAAAATTTGGTTTACAACAAAATACTTAAAAATTTTAGAAAGCTTTACTATTATTTTGTTTATTTTATATACTATATATAATAAACAATATGGTACCAAAAATAATACATAATATATGGATAGAAGGATATGAAAATTTACCTAATGAAGTAAAAATGAATTATTTGAATATTAAAAAAACGAACCCTGACTGGGAATTTATTATATGGGATAATGAAATGATAACACAGTTATTAAAAAAATATCCGTCCATTTATGACTTATATAACAAAAATATCTATACAGTTTATGATATAGATTCAATTAAAAGCCACATAGCTAGATATATTATTATGAAAGATTATGGCGGGTTATATTTTGATATTGAATTTAATTGTAAATCATCTCTTGACAATTTATTTTTAAATGATAACGATAAAAACGAAACCAAAAATACGATTTACATTACTAGATCCAAAATAAACTACTGGAATTACATATATTCACTACAAAGTACAAAATATTCTTCTAGTTTTATGGCAATGGATAAAAACCATCCAATATGGGAAAAGTTAATTGAAAATCTCAAATATGCAACAACAAAATATCAAATAAATAATGCTCTTGATATTGCATTACAAAAAAATGAAAAACAACATTCAAATAATTCTAACGATAGTAATTCTTTCCCGATTGTATTATTAAATAAAGTAAATGGTGATTATTACCAATGTGAAGACAAAGACACTGTTTGTTATATTACATCTCTACAATCTAAAAATTTTTTAGGTGTTGTATTTAAATATATTACCTGTTACTATAAACAAATTATAATATTTATTCTTGCAGTGTTTATCGTAATATGCGTAGAGTATTTATATATACATAATGCGAGGGCTTTCGGAACTATTAATTTCATACCAGGCCTGCCAGGGTCCGCACCTCCTAGTCATCCTATTTTGCAAAAGAAAAAGAAGAGTGATTCTAAAAAGTAATGTATATTAAACGGTTTTTTTGGAGTGGGCGGGTTTCTTTAAGTTATTTTGGCAATTTATTATATTTTAAAGAATAAGTAATCCCAAAAGTATTTTGACTTTTCAAAAATGGACAAAAAAAATGTCCAAAAATGAAAAAGCCGAAACACTTTGGGAAAAACAACATTTGTGACTGAAATGAAAAATTAGCATGTGGTCGCAAAAAAAATAATTATAAATTTGTTATCATAATTTTTGAAATTTATAGGGTCGTTTATTTAGGAGTTTTTTTCTGTCAACATTTTATACTGACAAATGTTGACAAATTTTACATCAAATACATCAAAAAACTTCATGTGTCAAACGTGTGACTTTAAATGCTGTAAAAAGGGTGATTGGAATAGACATACTTTGTCTAGTAAACATAAAAATGTTGACAAAATGTTGACAAATGTTGACGCTGATGTCATCAAACCATATAAGTGTGAATGTGGTAAAATATATAAACATAGGCAGAGCTTATATGTTCACAAACAGACATGTATAACAAAAGATGATATAAATAAAGAATTACACGATAAAGATCTAATTGATTATTTGTTGAAAGAAAATAGTGAATTTAAAGAAATGCTTTTAGAGCAAAACAAGATGATGATGGAGATTGCCAAAACGTCGCAGACTAACACTAATAACAATATAATGAATAATAGTAATAACCATAGTCACAACAAGACATTCAATTTGAATTTCTTTTTGAACGAGACATGTAAAGATGCTATGAATATTATGGATTTTATTAACTCATTACAATTACAAGTGTCTGATTTAGAAAACGTCGGCAAAGTTGGTTATGTAAAAGGGTTATCTAATATCATAATAAAAAATCTTAAGGCATTAGACGTTGACAAAAGACCCGTTCATTGTACAGATACAAAGCGTGAAATCATTTATGTGAAAGATAATAATGAATGGCAAAAAGAAACTAATGAAAAACCCAAACTGAGAAAAGCGTTAAAATTATTAGCACATAAAAATATCAAAATGTTACCTGTTTATAGAGAGAAATATCCAGACTGTCAAGAATGGGATTCAAAAAAATGCAATGAATACAATAAGATTGTTTCTGAGGCCATGGGAGGTGAATACAATGACGACGAAATAAGTTTTGGAAAAGTCATCAAAAATGTAGTCAAGGAAATCTCTATTGATAAAGATGCAACATGTCACGCAACAAATCAGATTTGTTGAATTCACCCTTTCAAATCTTCGTCTCATCCCGTTCCTTTCGCAAATTGTAGTCTCTCATATTAGAATCCAATCTATGTCTTATTTGTTTATAAATTTCTTGGTTGACGGTCTTGATGGGTGGTGCTTTTTTTTCAGTTATGCCTAAATAGGATTTTACAACTTGGATGTGATCATAGTTAAATTCCTTAAGTTTTATTTTTGCTTGTTCTTCGGTGTAATCTGTTTGTCTAAGAATCATTTCTACTTTTTCTTGAATATCATTGCTGTTTGTGAAAGAAATAGTATCGGTCATATATGAATAAAATAAATTATTTTCTAAATCATATTAAACGAATAGTTATATATAAAAATATCATAAGTATAGTTCAAAAAACTATGAATAATTTTGATACACAACCTTTATTAAATGAAATCAATCGTCTTGTTAAAAATAGTGTTCAAGAAATTGTAAAAGATTTTATGACAAGACATGCATTGCTTGAAGAAACCCAAGATAAACTCGTGAATTTACCAAGTGTTAAGCAATATTATAATACATTTAGCGATGGGAAAATGAAAACAGTAAAAATTGAGCCTGAAAGCGAAAAACACGAAACTGTAAAAGAAGACATATCTGGAAAAATTAGTAGTTTGGATGATAAAATCAATAATATGTGGAAAATTTATGGTGATTATTTCGTAAAAATGTCAAATCAATTAGATGATTTAAAAAATGAAATTAATGCTTTAAGGAATGAACAAAATAGTATTAAACCTACTTTCATTAAAGTTGAAAAAGAAAATATTACATTAGAAATACTGGATGATGCTGTAAATGAATGTAAAAATATAGATAAACTAGAAGAGTTGATGGAAGAAGAGGTTGAAGAAGAGGTTGAAGAAGAGGTTGAAGAAGAGGTTGAAGAAGAGGTTGAAGAAGAGGTTGAAGAAGAGGTTGAAGAAGAGGTTGAAGACGAGGTTGAGGAAGAGGTTGAAGAAGAGGTTGCTTCAGTTGAAACTGAGACAAAGGAAATTGAAGAAACTGAACAAGAAGAGGAAGACGACGAAGAAGAATTATTTGAAATTGAAATTGATGATGTTACATATTGTACAAATAATGAAGATAATGGATTTATTTACGAGATAGATAAAGATGGAAATGTAGGTAAAAAGGTAGGATATTTAAAAGAAGGTGACGCATATTTTGATTAAATCATCATAATCAAAAATCATATTGAAAAAATATAATATAAATAAATTATAAATGGAACAATTATGCGCTCCAGCAATTATTTATTTAATATTTTCAATTACTCAAATACTTATTGACACGTTTAGCGGATTGTATAATACAGCGCTAATGAAAACACTCGTGATGATTATGGTTACATTTCTTTTACAAATATTGTGCAAAGGTGGGTTGACAATTATTTCATGGATAATCGTTTTTGTTCCATTTATTTTAATGACTGTAATAGTTTCGTTATTATTATATTTTTTCGGTCTAAATGCAAGTACAGGAAAAATCAATTATACTTGTAAAGATTTACGTGAATCTAAACACGCGAATCAAGATAAAATACATAAATAAACAATTTAAAAAGTTACTACATATTTATTTATAGATAAATATGTATATGGATTTCAATGCATTTACAAGGATGTTTTTTTATTTATTTATTTGTTATCATTACGCAAAATATAACTACCCAGAAAAGACAGATCAATTTTTAATATACGTAGGCTATAATAGTATTTATTTATATAGTAAATTACAAATCCTACTCAGTAAAAAATTAAATGATTTGCATAATGTACTAATAAAATGCGAAGAATATCAAAAAATTTATTTATTTTTACAAAACACAAAGGATGAATGTTACAAAATAATATTAAGTAAAACATTTACATCCGATGCAATGTGTCAAACTAATAAAATTACACTGGATTTTGTTTTGAATAACGAAATTAATTTTAGTTTTGAAAAAGATGAATTCATAAACGATTATTTAGCAGACTTTTTTCCAGATGAAAATGCTGAAGAAGTAGAAATAGACGAACAAAGTGACGAAACTATTTTCAGTCTAGGGAAAAAGGCATTAGAAAAAATGTTATTTCCAGATGAAATAGATGAAATAGATGAAGAAATAATGCAAGATTTACAAAAGGAAAAAGCTAGGGCTAAGGCTAAGGCTAAGGCTAAGGCTAATGGCGTGATAAATACCGATTCCAAATCCGATGAAATTATTGATTATGACTTTATTGTCATCAATGGACAAACTAACTTTAAAAAAATAATCAAACATATTGATTCAATTAAAAATGATTTTGTGTCAGAGTATTCAATGATTTTTCAACCTGAACCTTTTTTATTTAAACCATTATTATGTGAATTTTTAAATGGAGACGATGATAAAACCATAAAAATAGATTTTTGTGATGAAAATAAAGAGTATAATTTTTTGGTTATTGGCAACGCTTTTGACAAGAAATTTTTAACATATTTTATGAAAAAATACTATGAAATAGATGTAAAAGAAAAATATTTATTAAAAATATTAGATAATAATGTAAATACATTACAGTTTAGTGAATCGGACATAATGAAATTGGATGAAAATAATATTAGTAAAATATAATATAATATTGTTAAATAATTTAAAAAAAAAATGAAATATTAAAATATAATATGGACTCCCAACAACAAAATACATTAATGACTGAAACGACTGGTTGTAATCAAATGGAAGAATTTCATATGCTATCGGATAAATGGACGCTTTGGGCTCATTTACCCCATAATACAGATTGGAGTATTAAAAGTTACATTCAAATTTATACTTTTGCTTCTGTTGAAGAAACAATAGCAGTGACAGAGACTCTACCACCTGTTTTAGTTGAAAACTGTATGTTGTTTCTTATGAAAGAAGGTATTAAACCTACCTGGGAGGATCCACAAAATAGAAATGGAGGGTGCTTTTCATATAAAGTATCCAATAAAAATGTTGCTACCGTTTGGAAAGATTTAACGTATGTAGTTGTCGGAGGAACAATTAGTAAACAAGATTCTTATGTAAATAAAGTTACAGGTATAACAATTTCACCAAAAAAAAATTTTTGTATTATAAAAATATGGATGTCCGATTGTTCAAATCAAAATCCAGCCGTTGTTACTAGCGATTTGAAGGGTTTAACTTCACAAGGATGTTTATTTAAGAAACATAGTCCTGAATACTAAATCCACCTTTAGAAAAGGTGGAGCCAAAACTTTTGACATTTTTTGCGCTATTTTATCCAAAAGTAGAGTTTTGGTTTTTATCTTTTTATAAAAAGTGAGTTTTATAAAAAGTCAATTTTTTGCGCTATTTTATCCAAAAGTAGAGTTTTATAAAAAGTCAATTTTTTGCGCTATTTTATCCAAAAGTGAGTTTTATAAAAAGTCAATTTTTTGGCTCCACCTTTTCTAAAGGTGGATTTAGTTTGGAACTGGAAATGGTCTTTGATTGCCTTCAATTACTAGAGGTTCAGGAATATAAACAGGCCCTTTTTTAAAAGTATTAGACCAGCACAGTTCTTTTAATTCTGGTACAAAAACTGGTGCAGGGTTTACTAAATTGGTTGAATTTATTCCAAATAAAAAAGACTCAATATCAGGAGCATTATATGACATTTGATTTGCAGGTATTTGAGCAGGTAGAAGACCAGTTCCTGGTAATCGTGTATCATACGCCGCACCATATTGTGAATTTGGGTACAAAGTATAATTGGACGATCCTTTAAATTCTCTTTGTTCTAAACAATAATTACCAGGAGTATTTTTATTACGTGTTGAAGCCATTTTATATAATTATTATATTATATTTATATAATAATTGTTTTACTTATTCAATATTTTTTAACAAAACATTTTTAGTTTCATTACTAATATTACCTTTATTTATAAATTCACAAATACATGGATAAAATAAATGTAAATAATCATATGAAAATAATATCGTAAAAGAATTATAGTTGCTTTCATTACTGATATCAATATTTCTCCGCAGACTTGAACAAATTTTTTTTATATCTGCGTCTGTAATCATAACACTATATAATTTATTTATTTTTTCACTGATAATTTCTTCTAGAAAATCGTGTAACCCAAAAATATTAATTAAATCATATTTATAAATTACATCGTGTAATTGTTCTTCTTCTTTTTCATCTGTTATATTAAATTTTGTAGATAATGTTGGATCGTTGTATGTAATTTTATGATTTAAATTTATTAAATCATTCATATTTTTACTTATATATTCGCACATACTTATAATATATTATATTTTTTATATAATATATTACAAAAATTTAAGTCATTTATTTTAATTATACGTTATTGTACAACGGTAAATTTTGATTATACAATTCAAGATCTTCTATTTCATTTACATCATAATTATAAAAACATTCAGGTGTCCTAGTCAAATAATTATCTCCATCGCCTCTGGTACATTTAACTTCATTCCAAAAATCAATTGATTGACAACAATAGTGGTTCATTTTAAAATAATTTCGTTCGATAATAATAAATTTTGAATAATCAGTTGTTAATGTTTCATCAACAAAGTTAGCATGATGAATGTTTAATGAAGAAAAATCATATGAAGTATTAATAAAATATTTCACTTTTCCTTCACTAGGATTTTCATTTTCTTTCATAGTAAAAGATTTTACTAAAAATTTTGGCTGGGTAATGTGACCGTTTGAACCAAAAAGAGTTTGTCTTATTTGTATTTGAGCCAAGCCTTCACATATTTTTAATACATTAGATAAATTGACATCCATTTTAGACCAAACATACTCATCCATGTCTACCATTAATAGCCATTTTGTTTCTTTTATATGAGGTAAAATATGCTTATTATATAAATTTCGCTGTCTACCCAAGTAATAAGGTTCATTATCATTAAATAATGTTACAATGCCTTTATCAATATATTCCTGAATAATTTCCATAAAATTATCTGAACTGTTATCGTTTATTAAATAAAAATGTTCTGCGCCGTGATGTAAGTAATGCATAATCCATTCTTTAATACTATGCGATTCATTTTTAAACATAGCACCTACTGATAAATAATATTTTTGTTCCATTTTATCAATAATAACAATAAATAAATAATAATATTAACTAATCTTTATATTATTATTACCTTTTATAAAAGATAAAAATCCAAAAATCAACATTTTTAGACCTTTTCTCATTTAAAACGCCCTCTCAAATATAATTATCTAATTCGTCAATACTAATTCCCATATCTAATAGTTTCTGAATTCTTGAAGGATGCAACGCAACCATCATTAATTCCTCAAAATAAATATCAACCATTTGTTTCTTCATTGTTTTATAATCAATTTCATAAATAGATGGATTGGTTGATAAAAACTGCCAATCAATTTTATCTTGATTTTTTTCTAATAAATGAATAGCATTTGGATTTTTTGATAACATATTCCAATTAATTTTGTCTGGATTTGCTTCTAATAAATGAATTGCATTTGGGTTTTTTGATAAATGCCTCCATTTAATTTTATCTTGATTTTGTTCTAACAAATGAATAGCGTTAGGATTGAATGATAAAAATCCCCAATGAATTTTATCTAGATTTTGTTCTAATAAATGAATAGCACTTGGATTGTCTGATAAGAAATGCCAATTAATTTTGTCTGGATTTGCTTCTAATAAATGAATTGCATTTGGGTTTTTTGACAAACCGCCGAAAGTAATTTTGTCTGGATTTGCTTCTAATAGATGTATAGCATTTGGATTACATGACAAGAAACTCCAATTAATTTTATCTTGATTTTGTTCTAATAAATGAATAGCATTTGGATTAGTTGATAAATAAGGCCAAACAATTTTATCTGGATTTGCTTCTAATAAAGGAATAGCATTTGGATTTTTTGATAACATATTCCAATTAATTCCATCTAGATTTGCTTCTAATAAAGGAATAGCATTTGGATTTGTTGATAATCCATATAATCCATCCCAATTAAGTTTATTTGGGTCTATCCAATCTAATAGTTTGTATAAAGGTTTTGGATGGTACATTTTTGATAGTTGTTTGAATAAAGATTTCTATTATAATAAATAACTCAATTTTTTATTATAATATTGGGCATTTTAAATGAGAAAAGGTCTAAAAATGTTGATGCCAAAACAAATATCAAAAAGTTTGGCTCCACCTTTTCTAAAGGTGGAAAAGTTGCTAGACATATTGAAAACTAGTATGCTTATTAAAATAATCAGCATCTCTTGTTAATTCACGGGATGGTACACCTCCACGAATCCAACCTTCTGAGGCCACGCCTTCAACGCAATTAGCAGGATTAGTTAATTGTTCTTTAATAGCTGGTAATAAAGGTGTAGAATGGTACGTAACATAACTTTTTTCACTTAAATTGGCAACACTTTTTTTATTTACAATTTGTTCACCTTGTTGAATTTGTGATTCAATCACTGGATTAACAGAGCCTCTTCCTAAATAGGGAACAGTTGCAAAAGGACGTTGAAAAAGGTCTATATGACATCTAGGGTGAGTTTGGATGCTACCAATCAAAAGATTAGATGAATCATCTATATTACATCCTCCTGCACCACTTCCATAACCACCTTTATAGAAAACGCCTGGCTGTGATGTTGCTAAAGTCGTTGGGTTTTTCATAGAACAATCTGATGAAAAATAATTTTGTAACATATAATTTGCAAATTCTACATTTTGAATATCAGTTTGTGATTTGCAGCAATCATCCAAACCAATTCTTGACATATTATCAAAAGTATAACTAGAAATATTTGACATTTTTAATATTTATATATATATTACATTATTTTTTAAATATTAATTCATTTTTCTAAATGTTATTATTATATCAAACTGAGTAATATATAATAATAATAATAAGGTATAAAACACTTAATAAAGAATATATCTGTAATTATCTTGTACTCTTGCAAATGCACCTTCTGGAGTACTTTCTTTTCCTGAATATTTCATATCATCATATAGATACTTTGCAAAAGCTCCTTGATCATTTGCCACTTTTGTATTAGCGGTACTGTAAAAAACACGGTTTGACTGATCTAAATCAAAATTATTCCATAAATCTCCAAATAATTGCTTATTTGTATTATTAATACCAGGATTCATAAATTGGACCGATTTTTTGACATTTTTTGTTATTTTTTCGTCTACATCAGGATTAAAAGATGGTGGCGCTGCTTTTCTATCTGGGTCATCCATAATATCAGTAAGCAGAACATTGCTAAAAGGATTTTGCTTGTTTCCCTCTTTGAATTCTGTGCTTATGACACTTTCTAAAGTAACTGGATTAGTAATTGTTTTCGCGTTTTTATCAAATAAACCAGTAACTTGATTTCCTTGTACTTCAAAACCTTCATTTTTTAACATATTATTTGTCATTTTTGGATTGCGCATCTTGTATAAAACAAAAATAAATGCAATTGTTACTAAGCCAACAATCAATATTCTTGTAGACCTTGTTAAAATAAATCCTAAAATAGTAATTATGATAATTAATCTAGTAATAGCATTCAATTTTTGTTCGTAATGCATATTTGTAGTAGGCCATAATTCAAATATATAATCTTTATTAAATAAAATTGTTGGGTCGTTTGACCAAATTTCTTGTGTTGTTGTCATTATATATATCCACTTTTAAAAAAAGTGGAGCAAAACATCTACTTTTAAAAAAATGGAGCAAAACATCCACTTTTAAAAAAAGTGGAGCAAAACATCCACTTTTAAAAAAGATGGAACAAAACATCTACTTTTAAAAAAAATGGAGCAAAACGTCAGAACTCTATCTTTGGCTCCACCTTTTCTAAAGGTGGAATCCTAAAGGATCAATATCCAAAATATCATGGTTTTGTTGATGTTTTTGCTCCACTTTTTTAAAAAGTGGATCTAAAGGTGGAATCCTAAAGGATCAATATCCAAAATATCATGGTTTTGTTGATGTTTTTGCTCCACTTTTTTTGAAAAAGTGGATGAAAAAGTGGAATGAAAGGTACGATCAATTATATTATATGTACAATGTTGTGCTTTTGTACCCAATTTTTTACATAATTCTAAAACAATATTTATATATATATTATTATCTTGATATTGTCTGCATGTATATAAATCAAAAGCTAAATGATTTCTTTCAGGAAATGTATGAACAGATAAATGCGATTCTGAAAGTAAAAAGATAAAACTACAACCTTGGGGAGAAAATTCATGATCAACTTCACCTAAAATTGTAAAATTATTATTAATACATAAATCTTTACACATCAATTTTAATTCTAATTTATTATTTAATAAATTAGTGTTTGTTATATTTTTAAAATCACAAATTAAATGTTTACCTGCACTATTTGTAGATTCAAACATTATATAATTTTCTTATTATTTTATATAATATTTATTTATTGTTTTATATTTATATTCTAATTTTACAATCTATTATTTCTTACCCTTTTTCTTGTTATTCTTTGATTTTGTTGAAGCAGTGGTGTTAGTGTTTTGTAGAGGAACTTGACTAGAAACTTGATTATTAGGATTAGCAGTTCGCGGAGTCTTCACGGCTTTTTCACCTTTACTAAATAATGCAATTAGTTCTTCTTCTGTCATTGTTGGTTTAGACGACGTTTGTTGCTCTTGCATTTGTTGTTGTGCTTCTTTTGCAGCCTTGTTCATTTCTGATTTAGCTTGCATTCGTTCTTTCATTTTAGCCAACTTCATTTTTTTATTCAATTCAGCTTCCATAGCCCCATAATTAACTTTACCACCTTTTCCCAATCCTGCTGCTGACATACCCATTTTGCCCAACATTTCTTGAATTCCGCTCATTCCAGGCATATTTTTCATTTTATTCATAATTTCTGTTGCCTCTGCGATCAATTCACTTTCTTTGATCTCTCCCGATTTAATACGCGTGTCTAATTTTTCACCAACATTTTTTACTAAACCCATTAGTTTTCCTGGATTTTTAACTATCTTGTTAAAAACATCTTTCATATCAGTAGAACCATTCATGTCTATACCAAGATCCAAATTTTCAGCAGTTTCTTCTGCTATTTCTTTAGCTAATTTTCCCAACTTACCTCCCAACATTCCTGTAATATGATCATGTAGATCATCAGGATTAGGTAAATCATCCATATTTAAATTAGAACCAAAATTAGCATCCATACCATCTTTATCAGAATTTTCGCATTCATCTTGTTCATTATTATTTTCAGATGGCTTCATATTAAAAATATCTTGCATTTTTGTGAGCGTTTCTTCTAATTTATTCTTGAAATCACTCTCATTAATTGCTTCAAATAATTTTGCACTATCACCAAAAGCTTCTTTATCATCTATTGTATTTATAATAGAAAACATGATTAATTGTAAATATTTCCAAATAGTTTCCCGTGTTTTATCTGTTATATCAAACTGCCATAAATCTTTGAAATGAATATGAGGTAAAAACTCGGTATCAACAGTAGAATCTTCTTTAAAAATTTCCTCATTTTGATAAAGTATTTCAAAAAATTTGACAGGATATTTCTTTTGACAAAATGAAAACAAAATACTAGTACTTGTCTTTTCAGATTGTTGGATAGTCTTTATTCGTTCTTCTTCTTCCTCAATATAATCAAAATTGGACGTCTCCTTCCACCATTTATTTATAATAGGTGTATATTCAGGAAAAGTTACCTTAATATCGTTAACAAAATCCTTTATTACTTTAGAAAACTCCTCCGGTACTTCTTTTTTATTTACCTCAGTCTTGGACATTATATTTATATGTTCTATATAATTTTATTTTTTTAAGTCAAACTTGATTGAATAAATAAAATTATATAATAAATTTTTAATTTTCATATAATAGAGACAATTTTGTCAAATTTTGTATATATTTCATTGTTTTTTCACGATTTTCAGGAACCATTTCTTTAACAGGTTGACGTAATCTGTCAATACCTTCCATTATTTTATCAGAATGTTCTGCTTTAGATAAATCAGTGGAGTAATCCTTTTCCATAAAAAAAGAGATATCATTGTTTTCAATTTGTGTCCTGTACTTGTCAACTATATTTGATTTCCAGATTTTTATTATCATCTTTGGATTAGCTTTTCTTATCATGATTAATGAATTTTTAGCTGTTAATACATCAGCATTTTCAGGAAATACGGATTGAACATCTGATATAAATTCTACAAAATGGTCATTAAAAGTGGTTAAAATATTTTGTTTTGACATTTATTACAATTATTATATTCTTATCTTACAATTATGTTTAAATTAGTTTTATTATAAATATAATTTTCAGTATCACATCAATAAAATTTACGATTTTCATATATTCCATGTTTGTAGTAATGTTCAATTGCTTCTTCATCTGTTAGATGTTGCAAATCTGAGTACATGTTTTTATACTTTGGCACATAATTCAAATCAATAATTCTATCATTAGATGATAAAATATCAAATTTTTTATCTACAAATGTATGTGGATCTCTGTAAATTATATTATTTGGTAGATGTGACAATAATGGTGTCCAATATTTGCAATTTTCAAAAAAATAGTGTATTACTATTGATTTTCTAGTAAGATTCGTGTCAATGCGTTTACTTCCTCCGTGTATTAAATTTGCATGCCAAATAATAATATCACCTTTTTTAATATTTCCATAATGTGGCAATATTCCAAATTTATCAATTTTTTGTTGTATTTTTTTCTCATATTCACTATAATTTCCTGGCTCTAATTTCAAACGTTGCATTGTATAAAAGGGTAATTTATGACTCCCTGGATAATATATTAAAGGTCCTGAATCCATAGATACATCTTCTAATGCGATCCATACTCCACACATGAGATTTAGTGGATCGCTGCAAAAATGTATCTGATCTGAATGCAATTTTTGTTCGGTTCCTAAATAAAAATTTAATGTTTGAAAAGGTACAGGTTTTCTATTATATAAATGGGTTAACATATTCGTAATTTTTTTATTAAATGCTAGATATCCAATACTATCATATTGTTTCCACGCATCAGTAATTCTGGCTGCATTCTTATTCTCGGGATGTTTTATGTATATTTCTTCTACAATTTTATCAATAGTTTCATTATCTATTACCGATTTTACAATTAAATAACCATCATTATTGTATTTTTCAATTGTCATTATTATTAAAATTATTACCTATTATAATAGTTACAAGTATAATAAAAATAATAAGTATAACACTATTATTTTTATTATATACCCATCGGTGGACGATTACCCCCAGCCAATTTTTGAAATTCTTGTTCCCTTTGCTGTTGCAATTGTTCTACTGTTAAACCTTCTGGTATTTTATTGGATTTTTTATAGTCAAAATCATCTTCTGGACACTGTATACCCATTTGATTACTCATATTAAGGTCTACATAATTATGCATTTGTCTCATACCACCGTTGCCTGTAGCCTTTAATGCTTCAGCATCCATATCCAAAAAACTGTACTGGTCTGATACTACGTCGCTAAACCCGCCACCTCCGCTTCCAAATGAGAAAGCCATTGGTTCCATGTTGTTTTGTGTAGCCTGTTTTACCATTTTTTGTTGGACTGGTTTAAAATGTTCTAAAATAGCATCCCCATAAAGAACATTGTAACCTTGTGTTAACAATAATAAAGCAGGTACTCTGTTAATATTATCAGGCATCAATATTTTATTACCATTTTCAAGAACAATAAATGTTTTGTTGTTGTTGTCTTTCACTCTTTTGTCTATGCAAATAAAATGAATATCTTTCTTAATATCCGTTTTAGATAAAGTTTGTAAAAGTTTTCTAGAATGTTCACAAAAATTACTGTAATATAAAATTGTACTCATGTTTTGATATATAATTTATTGTATCTTTATTTAAGTTATTTTTAACTAATTTCAAAAAAAAATGATTTATTAATTCAATATAAATATAAATATAAATATATAGTATTGATATTTATATAAAATCATGAATCCTCACATTGAACAAAATAATAAGAAAGGCGATATGTTATCATTTACAATAAGTGATGTAAATGTCAGTGTTGCTAATGCTATTCGCAGAACCATTTTATCTGACATTCCAACTGTTGTATTCAAGACGTCTCCATATGAAGAATGTAAGGCAAATATTATTACAAATACATCACGCTTAAATAATGAAATCTTGAAACAGCGCTTAAGTTGTATTCCTATTCATATACCCAATTTTGAAGAAATCAACCTAAAAAATTATTTATTAGAAGTAAATGTTGAAAATACATCAGACACTACAATGTATGTAACTAGCCAGGATTTTAAGATTAAAAATCTTTTAAGTGATTCCTATTTAAGTGAAAAAGATACACGAAATATTTTCCCTCCTAATGATTATACTGGGTATTTTGTTGATTTTGTTAGATTACGACCAAAACTTTCAGATGAATTACCCGGAGAAAAAATACATTTAACATGTGAGTTTAGTGTTTATACCGCAAAAGATGACGGCATGTTCAATGTAGTTTCTACGTGTTCATATGGTTTTACTCCAGACGACGTTAAAATTGACACTGAATTGGCAAAAAAAATACAAGGGTGGAAAGATGAAGGTAAGAATGAAAAAGAAATTGATTTTGAATCAAAAAATTGGAAACTTTTAGACGCTTTACGTATTGTTAAAAAGGACAGTTTTGATTTTGTGATACAAACAATTGGTGTATATAGTAACGTAGAAATAGTTAGAAAAGCATGTGAAATTATTGATAAAAGATTACAAGAATTAGATATGTTAATTCACTCAGACGAAGTTGAAATTAAATCTTCGCTTAACACCATGAGTAATTGTTATGATATTAAATTACAAAATGAAGATTATACTATTGGAAAATTATTAGAATTTATTTTATACGAAAAGTTCTTTGAAGGCACAAAAATTTTGTCATTTGTTGGATTCAAAAAGTTTCACCCTCACGATGTTGAAAGTATAATTCGTGTTTCATTTAAACAACCTATGGATGTGTCAAGCATTAAGGGTTATTTACAAGAGTGTATTCAAGATGGTAGAAATATTTACGCAAAGATTAAAAAGGAGTTTTTGAAAGTTGATTAATTTTCACGAGATTTAATCAAAATATAAATAAATAATATTATATGAATAATTGCATGTAATATTATTTTTAAACAGAGCAACATGTATAGGTTTTTCCCGCGACTGGGTTTCCAACACAACCTTGTCCTTCTTGATATGTGCATACATTATCGGTAAAATAATAATTGTTTGTTCCTAATTGATTTGCACAATAATTGCACATCCAAGCGCAACCAGTTCCAGAAGTTACACTAAATTGAACACAGCCATTACTTGCGATTAAACGCTTTTCAGAATCACATGATTCACTAGGGCTTTTCTTAACAGCGTCAGCGCCGTGGTTGGTTAAAAATACAGCAGCAAAGGAAACTAAGAAACCGAAGAATCTCATTCTATTATAGGTTATTATATAATATTTTTCTAAATTATTTTTTGTAAAGTTATACTTTACTCCAAATGATTCTTTACAATATCAATCATATGCAACTGAAAATTATAGTTCAAACTATGCATCAATAACGATGGCTGTAAACTATTTACATAATCTATAACAACTTTATTCGTTACGAATTTATTTTCTGGCTTCAATTCATTCTTGTACTTTTCATGAATATGATACATGTGCGTTTTATATTGTTGTGAAAACTCCTTCAGTTGCTTCTCTTTTTTCATGTAACATGAAATATAATTATAAAAGAGTGTATTTGTAAATAAATGTATTTGATCTCTGTAAAGTGAAAATTCTCTTTTGTTTTCTGGAAATAATTTTAAAAATTGGTTGACTTTTCCTTCTTTTCTCAAAGTTAAATATTGAAATTGTAGTTTTGATTGATTTCCGCGCAAGTGACGCACTTCTTCATAAACTGGGTTTCTAATTTTGGTTCTATGACCGGTTTTTTTGTTGTACAATACTACCCCCATCTTATCATAACTAGTATTCATAGATGCATATTTATCAATCAATTCATCATATTCATTAAATTGATACATTTCAGGAAATTTAATGTTTGTAGTTTTCCAATAATCTATATTGTCTTGTAAATCGCATGTAAAAACATTTATGTTATTTTTATCACGGTTATCAATGTAGTAAATTGCAACTAAATACAATTGTGGTTTTTTGAATGGTATTACAATGCGATTATTTGGATGTTGTAAAACAAAACTATAGCATAATTGTGGATTCAAATTTTCCAAAATAAGATTATTTTCTTTTGCTGCTTCCAAAAACATGGTTCTAAACGTTTTTTTTTCCTTATCTTGCTTATCTTGATCGTGTTCCTTTTGTTGTTCTTCTTGCGTAGTGGTTATCTTATTATTATTATTTGTTGTATAGAATCCACACGTGGCACCAACTATATTTCTAGTTGCAATTTCCCATCCACCTGTAAGTCCAACTGATTTATCAAAAAATACATTTATCATTGTGCCTTCTATAAATTCTTGCGCAATAACATGTTCGTTTGAATCAGGATATAATTTCAAAAACTCATCCGCTTTCAATGATTTAGGTGGTGCAAAACTTACTACATCTCCTTTACTATTAACTATAACTGATCTACATAAACCATAGCTATCTACTAAATCATAGTTTAGTATTTTTTTGTCATAAGTAATTATTTTGTATTGCTGGTTGTTATCTGTTCTACATTCTAATTTATTTAATTTAAGAATATTAGAAGTATTATTTTTATCATCATGAAGTAATTCATTAAAACATGGAATACTACCTAAATTCATACATATTATATTTGACATTTTACACAATTAATTTAATTATAATATTTTTATTTCTTTAAATAATAACAATATAGTTTTTACTTAAGCATAAAAATATCTAACATTAATATAGAACATCCATAACAACAATAATATGTTAAATATATTCAATAGTAAAGAAAACAATAATAATGAAAAAAACAATGATAATGATGAAAAAAATAATAATGACGAGGAAAAAACTAATAGTAATGAAAATGAACTGTCCGCAAAAAACAGCAATTTGATTCAACTACAACTAGGTGATATAATTGAAATTTATGACCCTAAAAATGAAATACTTAATGAGCAAATTTTTTATATTGATTACATTGATGAAAGTAAATTGATTTTAATAAATGAAAATACATTAGAAACTGTAAAATTGAAAATAGATGAGTCAGGAATCATAGGAGACGGTACTATAACAAAATTAATCATTAAGAGTAGAAGTAATGAAAAGGGTTATGCCAGACAAAAAAATTTATTACCAGGAACCTGTGTAAACATATATTTTGGTGGAGATTTACCAGTAATTATTACAGGAGAAATTACAAATTTAGAAAATGATATGATAGAAATTACGTTAGTAGATGACGATGTTATTTACATAAATTTTGATTACAAAGGTATTCCTGAAGATCTACCAATAGAAATGTTTGAAATTAGAGAGAAACCTTGTACAGATAGTAAAAAACAAGATGAGATACCCATAAATATTGAAAAATTAGGTTATGAAGGAGACGAAGGTGAAGAAGAAGAAATTCCAGAACTTATGAAAGACCCTAGTAATCGCATAGAAAAAATTCCAATACAACTAGAGGTACCATTAGGCGAAGTTAAGACACAAATGAGGGAATTTGTAATAAAAGCCAATCAGATTCAATTTGGCAATGAAGTATTGGACCCATTGTTCAATATGTTGATGTTTATGGTAAAACAGAGAGATATAGTATTGAGACTCAAACGAATGATTTATTAGATGAATTATTATCAACTATTCCAAACGCAGAAAGAACCACTCGTGTTTTAAATAATATTCATAATATTATTGAACGATTTGTAGAATTACGAACACAATTTTCCACTTTTGATGAATACGGTAACGTAAGTGGTTCTATTATATATAAACCAGATTACAAGCCCTTAACAGAATTCTTCAACAATTTTAATAAAAATTTATTATGGATTTTACCAGTTGTCAAAAATATAAAAAAAACATATGTAGATAATTCTTTATTAGGAGAAGATGATTATTTTGATGTAAATAATATTGATTTGAATGAAGACCTAGACAAAATAAAGATATTATTTGAAAACTATAAAACAAATACTTTACCTAATGAGCAAAATAAATATTCATCGCTTTATAAAGAATTGAACCCATATTTTACACCTTTTGATTATATTAACGATGAACAATTATCAGAAACAATGATTGAAAAAATTACGCAAAGTGACATGAATGTTATTATTGACAACCTTGGCGATTTTTATTCTAGTGTATTTCATAAAAATATATTAAATACTCAACGCTTTGTTATTCAAAAATATAATTTAGGGCTTACCAAATTAGAAGCGACAAATTTCAAAGGAAGTCGGTTTGAATCAGTGAGAGTGAAATTAACACAACCCGATGAATTGTATTTAAAATCAGTGTTAACATTACCCGAACCTTTCATAAGATTTTCACAAATCAATTTACCTGGTACAAGCATTTTAAATCGTGCAAATTTAAATACTATTTTTATCAATTATTGGCAAGTATTAAAGAAAAATACTAACGTTGAAGTAGTAACAGTAAATAAATTGGATGACAATATAGATTACAATGAAAACAATTTTGTAAATAATATTAAAAGTTATGTTAATAATCTTTCTGATGATGATTCAAAAGGTTTCACAAAAAGCGAAATTTATAATCAATTTATAAATATTATCATTCCAAAAACTCGCATTCTCTTCAATTTAATGAAAAAATATATAAGCGGGAAGTATTCTATTATTGATGTTGTAAGTTATCTAGAACCTTTTTTAATTTATACCGACAATTTAACATATCAGCAATACAGAGACATTATTAGTTTCATTAATGAAAAAATTTCGGAATACAATAAAAATTTTATTGAACGAGGTAAGTTATTTTATAGTTTGAAAAATTTAAATATGAGTGCAAAACTTATGCCATTTTCGGCATATCCAGTTGTAAATATTGTTTCAGATAAAAATGGCAAACGTAGAGAGTTGTTTGATGATTATGATATTGATATTGATCCAAGTATTTTGAGAGAAAAGGCTTATTCTAATAATGAAATTTTAAGAAAAGTTGTATTGAAGGACTATTCAAAACTGTTTAGTACAACCATTATTTTACAAAACATGCAATTAAGATACCCGGATCAAATTACATCCATATTTGAGGATGATAAAAAGGAAATAGAAAAAAATATTAAGAATGAAAAACAAGATAGTTTGAATACATGCAAGAAAAAAGTTATTGCTAAGCTTTATTTTAATAGAGAAGATTTATTAAATGATAATGATACGCAAATTTACTTTGATAAAAAATATGACGACACCAATTATGGTGTACTTGATGATTATGAAAAAGATATGTTTACTAAAACTCCAGAAGAATTTATACTGTTTTTAACAAATAAATTGAAAAATGCGTTGAAAATTAATGATGAAGAAGCAGATTATTTAGCAGACACATTAATAAATGGATATAAAAAAGTAATTAATGGTCAATATGCAATACTCAAGAAAATCAATAATAGTAATGTTGAATTTGAATATTATCTACGTAAAAATAATAAATGGGAATTAGACGCTGATTTTGACGCTGGTTCTAATGCTAGTGAAGATGGTATTAGCGATTCTAATTTATTGTGTAATTTTCAAGAAAAATGTATAAGTGTTGCTGAAAAAAATATTTATGGTGATAATGATAAATGTGAAAGTATGATTTTAAGTAAATCTGAACTAAAAGATAATGTACTTAAAGATATTTTGAACGAATTTGATAAAAAATATAATGAATCAAAAGAAGAATTTGAAGAAAAAACAAATAAAAAGTACAATTATTTGCTTGAAAACATCAAGATTTTTACAAAAATTAAGAACGAATTATTTTTAAAATATAATAATCAAAAATACAAGTTAGGTTATCAAATAGACAATGGTGAAGGAATGGATGTTGCTCAAATAAATGCTGTTATCATATCTCCTTTTGCCAAATACAGAGACTTAATATTGGGCCAAAATGATTTTATCAAAAAACAGCATGACATAATTAAATTTGTAAATATTTGCACACGTTCTTTTATAGAAGATGGGTTAGGGCCTTTAGGTATCAAAGAATCACCCCACTGGTTGTACTGTATAGAAACAAATACAGAATTATTTCCAACTTTCAAATACAATTTAGCTTCGGCTTATTTGAATGATAATTCAAATTATAACAATGTAATGGAACGTATAATTAAAAATATAGGTGTATTAAGTGACGATGGTGATAAATGGGTTGATAAAAATAGTGGATATACAATTACATATATTGATTTAAATGTTGAAGAAGGGTATGAAAATGGATTCAAAATTTCTACTCGCGATGTATTGGATGAGGACGCTGGAAATAAAGTTGCAGCACAGCATAAAAAACAAACACTGAAAGAAAATACAGAATTAAAATTGGATAACCCAGAATCCATTATGATTTCAAATATTGTTACAACTTTATCCATGGCAATGGGTATAAACATAGAATATCAAAAAGATTTTGTCATCAATTGCGTGAAAGATGTGTTGAAATCTACGATGCCAAAAGAAGAAGAATATAAAAAAAGAATCAAAGAATTATCCAATAGACCTAGTACTACAGCAAAAGCACCGATGAGTTATGAGGATTTGTATTATACTAGTATCTTGTACTACACGTTAGGCATGTTTTTAATTGCTGCTCAAACTAGTATTCCTTCTTTAAAAACAAGAAAAACTTTTCCTGGTTGTGTCAGATCATTTACTGGCTTCCCTTTTGATGGTGTAGGCGACATGACAAGTGTGCGTTATTTAACATGTATTTGTTATCAAATTAGAAAAAATTTAGCCAAACCATGGTATGTATTAAAAAATACAAAAGAAGAATTTATTGAGAAGAAAATCTTGCTTGCGATTAATGAACATTTATTAAAACTACCTGACGTGAAAAGAAAAATGGACGAAAAAAATGAATATTTGTTGACTAATCCAGAAGAAGAAATACCACAAGAGTATAATGTTGTTAGATGGACACAATTTCTGCCGCCCTTAATCCCTTTCAAAATAAAGAATTTGGTAAATATTTCTAGCGAATTTAAAAAGAGTTTGCTTGATAATTTAAAATCCGGTTCGCGAAAACAAGACGAACAAATTTTGGTGATTCAATCTAAAATAATACAGTTCTCTCTAGCTATTCAAGAGAGAATACAAGAAATAGTTAAAAAGAAGGATTTGGTTTTAAGTAAAATGAATAACGAATATTATTTGGAGAATTCTTGTTGTCAAGAAACCAACAGTGAAAAAACTACAACTATTGGATATTTTGAAAAAGAAGATAGCAGAATTAGTGAATACAACAATATAGTAACCAATTTATCAAATATTGTAAGCGATATTGTCGGTTATTCAACTGCAGTATTACTTTATAGTCCAATGAATACAAAAAATATATATCCAGCAATTAAAAAAGAATTCAGCGAGAGAACAATATACAACACATTTATTTATTACTGCAATTTTACATCTTTGTTACCTATACCAGAAAATGTATTACCATTGTGTAATGAAAAACCATTAGACATAATAAATTTAACAGATAGTAGAGAAGAAATCATAAAAAAACTGAAGGAATCTGGTATTAATTATTCATTGGATTCTTTCTTACGAATGATACAAATTATTTCACGAAATAATCTGATAAATATAGATACTCATGACACGCTAATATCTTCATTAAGAAAATTAACTTATTTATTAGAAGCATTTAAAGCCGAAGATGAAAAAATTGTCCCGCCTTCTTTAGTAGATCTATTATTGAATACAATGGATACTTTTGACGTAGGATCATATGAAACTACAAAAGAAGCAAAAGATTTAAATAATTATTTAATTAAACACAACGAATCTATGAAAGAAACGTTGATTGAATTTTTACAAGAAAATAAAGCTAAGGATGTAACACGAAATAAAATGAAAGGAGTAATTAATTTTATCAATACATTATCTGAATGGTCAACACATAATTCACGAAATAATATGACTGCGAAATCTACAAAAAACGACGGTGTTTTTAATTTCATTAATTTTTTTAAATCATTTATTCATAATTTTACAGATATATTTCCCAATATTATTTTAAATAAAGTTGATTACAAAGAAAATTATATTCCAAAATATTTGGGGTTATCCGGTTATCATGAAAATAAAATAAAAAATATTATTAGCGATTATTACGATAAATTAAGGGTATTTTATGATGTTCCTGCTTTAAACAAAATACTACAAAAAATACAACGATCATGTGAGAATTTATTAAAATTATCCAAAAATACACCTACGTTTACAACTATTAAACGCAAAGAAGACGGGAAAGACGTAGAAATAAAACCTATATTTGACGAAAGAACAAGTAAATTTTTGTACGAATATTATTTATTGAAAGTATTGAATGAATATATATATTTATCGGATGAACCTGATATGATCGTAAAACGCGTTCAACGTAAAAATATTGTTGGTAATAAAGTGGATCTAGAAGATATTGTTTCCGTTGATTATTTGGATGAAACAAACACCGCTATTGATATTAATGTTGATATTGACAATAGAATAGAGTTTGACACAAATTTATTAAGTGGAGATAAAAAGGAGTTGAAACAAAAAGTTGCTAATTTGTTGATTGAATTTCTATTCACAATGAATTCATACAAGGAAATCGTAGATATTTCATACGATCAAGTCCTTGATAGAATTTTCAAATTAAAAGAAAAAGAAAAGGACTTGATTACAGATAGATTAAAGTCTATGACAGACGAGGAGAGAGACGCTGATACAATATTGAAAGTCAACAAACTAGGAGTTTGGAGTAAAGGTTTACAGAAAGGTCTCACGACATATGTAAAGGAAACTTATGATGAAGAGCGTGAATTTGTTGAACAAATGATGCAATATGAGAGAAAAGCACAAAGAAAAATACGAGAATCCAATATGGCGGATGGCAACATTGACATTGTTTTAGACGATTTAATAGAAGAAACAGAACGTGAAAATGAAATAGAAAATGAAGCATATGATATTGGTGGATACACTGAAGATTATTTAGATGGACAATTTGAAGGAGACGATGTTGATTACGATGATTATTATGAATCATAATTATGAAACGCAAAAGTATTTAACAACTTTTGATTATTAAATAATTTAAAATATAGATATTAAATAATTTAATATAATAATAATTTATATTACACACTATCAAAAAATGTTAATAAATAAAAATTATATAAGAGAACATATTACATTAATATCAATTATTTTATTTGTATTCATGTTTGGAATAATTGTCATGATAAAACCAGCCTTTTTATATAATAAAGATGGAAGTATAAGAGAATTTGGTGTTGGTTATAAAAATAAAACTATTTTGCCTATTTGGCTTTTGTCATTAATTTTAGGAATTACAAGTTATCTATTAGTGATGTTTTACTTGGCAAGCCCAAAATTGTTTTGAAATTATCATGAAATTATTTTATAATATAAATTTTAAAATTTGTATTATAATAGAATGGAAAATATCCAAAAAGGTGTAAAAGATTATAATAATATTGTAAGCATTGATAGTAATTTTAGCTTAAATGATAGTAATATAGATGATAATGTTTCCTATTTTAAAGTAACGCAGAAAAACGGGGAAATTGAAATGGTTTCAAATGAACCTTATATTGATTATAATGATCTCAATAATCATGATAGCAACGATGATAGCAACGATGATAGCAACGACGATAATTTAAGTGAATTTAGTCAATATAGAGAGTTTGAAAATGATGATGATGATTTAGAATGTGGATTAGATTTTGATTTTGATTTTAATTTAGATTTTGATATTATTTTCACACCCGAGAATAACAGTGAATTATTAAAACTTACCGAAATAAAAAGTAAAATAGTAAATAGAATAAAGTTGAATGCACAGGATTTATCACATATTAAAAAAATAGAAGATGATGAAAAGTTTTCGTTAATAAAATTATTCAATCACATGGTCTAATTTGTAATTGTGTATACAGTGCTAGTAGCTTGCTTTTGTTTTTTATTAGCGGCTTCCTGCTCTGTAACATAATTTTGATAATTTTTGGCCATTTGATCAGGATCTATTGTGCAACCCCGTGTTGAAATTTTCATTTGAACGATACACGATATTAATAACCCTGTATAAATATACCACATTGCTTCACCTACATTGTCTCGCGTGACAACTAGTTCAAATAATGCATTTCTTTTTTCTTGTGCTTCACTAGTTTTGTCATCTTGATATTGTGGTTTCATCAATGGGTTCAACATACTCCAAAATTCTACAAAATTAGATGGGACTATTTGGTTTATTAACAGCGACGCATTTCCACATATTTTAACTATCATATCAGCAGCTTGTTCTAATTGTTTTTTTTCTTCTGTACCACCACCACTTTGGTCGGTTTTTATAGGATTAGGATTATTAGAACTAGTGGATTCTTCATTTAATTCGTCGTTTGCATGCGTATTAACAAGTAATTCTACTAATAATTTATTTGCGGAACTAGAAACATAATAATATCCAATTACATCAGAAAACGCTGACTTAAAACCAGGATAAATGACAAGGACAGCAATAATAGATCCGAAAATTAATGACCACGGAATAAGCGCAAGTCTTCCAGACGCCCCCATATTTTGAGTAACACTTCCGCCACATGTTTGTGTTATCATATATGCATTTACAATAAATTGCACTAGTAAAATTAGAAAAAAATAAACAGCTAAATATAATTTATTGTTGCTTGAATAATTTTGATATTTTTTACTGTCTATCATATCATCATAACTCAATTTAGGTTTTAAAGACAAATAATAAAAAAGAGTAGTTAGTAAAAAAGTCAGAATATTCAAATTACTATTTATCATTTCTACGTTTAAATATAATATATATTATGTATAATTTAATTTATAATTATAAATGTATTTAATAACATGATGGAGTATACAGATATACGTCCACCTATATTAGTAGAAAACGGAGTCAAATATTTTTTGAATGAAACTCTTAAACAGTGTCATATTTTTAAAGAAAGGTTTCATAACTGGATTTTTAATATTGGATTGTTACTATTATTTTTCATAATTTTAGGATGTATATTAATTTATAAATACAAAGGAAAATTGTCACCTATGGAGAAACAAAAAAAAGACAGGGAAAAACAACAATATATATTGTCCAAAGTACAGAAATTCCAACTTGCTAAAAAACAAGCACATCAAGAATTAATAACTGGATTACCAAAATGGGAAAGTGAATACGAAATTTTGAATAATAAACTTATTTACTAAAATTATTAAATATTCTCTATATATAACTATTATACAGAGAATATGTCTACAACCACAATGACTGTAATGGATGCATTTAATGATTTTTATAAATTAAAAAATAAATATGAAAATGAATATAGTAAAGATAAACAAAAAATAATCAAAAATAAGACAATGAGTTGGAAAGAAAAAAGAAACAGTTTTAAACAATTGAAGCAAAAATGTATTAATTGTAGACGCCCTGTAGGGACTATTTTTTCTATTAAAAAGAGCGGAGATCCAAAAAATGATTATAGAGAATTAAAAGCATTATGTGGCAGTTTAACCGAACCATGTAGTTTGAATATTAATATCAATGCTGGTGTCACATATAATATTTTGGAGCATATTAAAGAGTTGGAAAAAGATATTGAACAGTATAAAAATGAAATCATTGAATATAAAAACAAACTACTTTTTGGCTATATTCAAACAGAAACAGCAGTAGACAACTTTGATAAAATAAAGGAAGCAATCAATGATACTAGTTTCTTATTAAATATTAATTATGAAAGATTTTTTGATATTGTAGACAATAAAGTAACAAATACACAGCTTTCAAAATTAAAAGAAGAAACGTATACTCTAATAAATGAAATAAAAGAAGCGATAAAAAATTTTGATTCAACTGGCAATGTTCAATTTGTCAGGGATTCTACTGATATTTACGTAAATCAATTGAATGTAAAATTAAAAGAATTGTTAAATTTGAAATACAATGTTAATTTAGTGGAATTTGACAATTCCGAAGGCGTGTATCGTTTAATGCAACAAAAAACAAGTATTTTTGATTTAGAAGATAGTTATGTAGTTCCTGAAATTATGACTTTCAATTATGGCGATATTTATACTGGAAAACCGTCGCCAAAAAAAAGTAAAAAAGAAAAACATAAACTAACGATAGTCGGAGATGATGAAGATATAGAGCGAATTATTCAGCCTATGTATAACAATGATGGTACGATTACATGGGATAACCCAGAATATCAAAATATATGGAACAGAATACCTATTGCATATAAGAAAGCATTAATAAATGATAAAGATTGGTTGGTTGAAAGTATGAAGAAATTTGTAGAGAATAAAAAACAAAATAAACCTTTGGAGTTTATTAACCCAAGTAATTTAATTATTCCTCCACAAATTTTAGAAAATGGTACTTATGATTTTGGAAACGAAACATACAATATGATTTTTAACAATTTTGATAAAAATTACCAAAATACACTTTTAACTTTATACGCTGAAAAAAATGGTATACGTAATTATGATATGATGCTGGATGCTATTAATAACATTGTAAAACAAGAATTAGGATTTAATCAATATTTATAAATAAATATTTTTTATAGCTATTATTTATACTAATAATATATAAATAATATAATGATATTTGAATATATTTCATTGCCTATTTTTTTTATAAGCTTTGCAATTGGATTATTTTTTGTTTATATTTATGGCCCTGAAATGAAAACAATTTATGTTTATCCTAGTCCTGAGAATATAGATAAAATTATATTTAAGGATAAAGCTGATAATTGTTTCAGTTTTGAATCACATGAAGTTGATTGTCCAAAAAACGATTTTTTGATAAGCAAAATTCCGCTCCAGAGTTAAATTATAATATCAATATTTTATATAATTATATCAAATAAATAAATGGCATTTCATCTAGGCAGATTTATTCATACAGAAAACGGAAAGGTAATTATGTCTATTTTACTAGGTTTTGGATTAGCTTCTTTATTTAGAACTGTATGTAAAGATAAAGATTGTTTAATATTTCATGCACCTCCTTTAGAAGAAATCAAAGACAAAATATATAAATATGACAATAAATGTTATAAATACACAACTAAATCTGCTTTATGCGATAAAAACAAAAAAATAATTGGTTATTAAATGATTTATTAAGAAGTGTGTATTTATTTGCGTAATTATTATAATCAATCATTCTTTATAATAATTATAATACACAGTAGAAATCATATGAGTGATCAAGTAAATACAACTACAAGTATTATGGATTTACCTACAGATCCTGCAAATGGTGGTACTATGAATAATAATATAAGCATAAATGCTAGTGAACAATTGCCACAAACAAATATGCAGAATAATAATGCATCTATTAATTTAGATCAAAATACAATAAATCAAATCGTAAATGGGCTTCAACAAGCAAGTGTGACGGGTGCAACACAATTACCTTCTAGAGATATTCCAATGACAACTAGTAATTTAACGCATGACGTGAGTATTCAACCCAATTTTATACCACCGTTACCTCAAAGTCAAAGTAAAAATGACTATATTAACAATTATCAAGAAACTAATGATATAATTAACGATTATAATTCAAATCTAGAACGTTCAAATTCATTAGACGACATGTATAATGAAATTCAAGTACCAATATTGCTAGCAGTTCTTTATTTCTTGTTTCAGTTACCTTTTTTTAGAAAATTTTTATTTTCATATTTTCCAATACTTTTTTCAAAAGATGGTAATTTAAACATTAACGGTTATATTTTCATGAGTGTTTTATTTGGAATACTGTTTTATTTATTGAATAAGATAAATACGCATTTTGGGAAATTTTGATTGGTTTATGTTAACCCTTTTTCTCATTAAAATGAATTATTACTTCATATTCTAAACTAATACCAACCATATTTTTTTACAGGGCTACATAGAGAAATTGCACCGTCTTTTTTAAGTTTATCTACAAATTTTTTTGGTGCTTTTTCATAAAATTCATCAATCAATACATTGGTTTTATCACCAAATAATTCTTTTCTATCATTTTCAAAAATTTTTATCAGGTCTTTATTGTCCTTGTATTTTTTGTAGTAGGTAGGGGTTAATTTATTACCTGGCTCAAGAAAAGTTCCTTTACAACCAGGATTACAAAATAATTCCGTGTAGTTTTTTTTTTGTAAATTTATTAACAATTTTGATTTTCTCTCTTTTTCAATCCATTTTAATGTTTTTTTAGCCATACTTTTCTCTTCTTCTGATATTTGTTTCTTCCCTATTTTTTTTGTAAAAAGTTTAATCTTTTCATTATAATATTTTTCTTTGAATTTATTGTATCTTTGCATTTTTTCTTTTACAAAAGTATTAATACATATTTTTCTTGATTTATTATCATATTTTTTTCGCAAAGAGCTGCTTATTTTTGTATTTTTACGTGTTTTATTCATTATATTAAATATTTATATTTTATTTTTTTTATAATTTACAATAATATTAAGTGTTTGTTCAAGTAAAAACTCAAATTATGTTCGTTATTCTTTAATAAATCAATGATCCTTGTATCTTCATTCAATATTTTTTTATTAATCATGGTAACTACCTCTAATTTTAAATTTCCAGCATTTTTGTAATAATCTGTAATTATTCTCTGATTAATGTATCTATAAACATCTCCCGAGTTTTCATTATTACTAAAATAGTTGTGGCAATAATTTAAAATAGTATATGCTAACTCATGATTGCGATATGTCAAAGCTTTATCAACCGCTTGCAATATTAAATATATATCGTTACATGGCGACAAATAATTTGATATAATTCCTTTATAATCACCGTAAAATAAATCAAACAGGCCGGGGTTTTCTCTTTGAACCATTGTCATAATTGCTTCGTCTATTTGATACCATTCCTCATTATATATTTGATCTACTTTATTTTTAAATAAAGTTGCATATGTTAATATATTTTCACTAGAACCAGAAAATAATCCACCTGCCATATGATGATATATGTTATGAAATATCTCTTTATCACTTCCATTCTCTAAATAAGGGTTAATACACAGCTGTTTAATTTTATCAGGAACAAATAATATCCATTCATGTATTTTTTCATAATTAAGCGCAACGTGATTTATACCAAAATCACACCATATAAAGTGGGAGCTGTTAAACGGATTTTTTTCAATAGCCGTTTCCATAAAAAAGAATTTGTTGTTATTCAATATTATGTATAATGGTGTTTCATGATTTAAATCGCCATTATAAATGTTAAATTTATTTTGTAGTTCTCCTATTTGGTCCAAATATTTATAAAAATAGGTATCTTTCAAGTCTAATTTAATTATTTGAGTTCTATCCATATATTTACCTCTTTCAGAATGAATCATATCAACAAATTCATTACTAACGGTGGCATCTGTTGTTGAATCTGTTATCGTATCAGTATCTGCGTCAGTATCTGCGTCAGTAAATATGATCAAAGGATACGGTAGTTTTAAAATAAATTGTTTAGATAAATCAAAATATTTATTTTTTTGGCGATTTGCATTTGGATCAATATTTTCTAATTTTCTAATATCATAAAACATGGTTACAATTGTCGGATAATTCATCATACTTTTCTAATAAAATTATATAATATAAATATTTATATTATAATTTTACTATATAATTTTACTGAAAATATCTTTCCATTTTATTAAATTTTGTTCATTACTATTTATCATAAAATCTCTAATTGTTTGTTTTTTTTCAAATAAATATTCTTCTGTAATAGTTTTTGTTTTTAATTCAAGTTCATCCCAGCTATCAAAATATTCAAACAATATTTTATTTTCATCAATATACCACTCGGACAAATCAAGACTTTCTTCTAATAAATGAGAACGTTCTTTTTCTTCCCAGTAATACCATGGTTCTGTAACGATCAATTCTTTTATAAATCTTTTTGATGGTATAAAATAAATTACATAATATCCCAAATTTTCCCATAATGATTGTATATTTACTTGATATGGCAAATGTATAAAACCTTTGTATTCACAAATATGTTCTGAATCTCTATATCTATCATAATTCTCGCCAAATATATCATAATCAATGTTGTATTTTTGTAAAATATCTTCATATATTTTTATCTTAGTACCTCTATTATATATAAAAAATTTATCTTTATTTGGTAGATGGATTTCGTCACATAAATAAGGAGTCAAATTTATACATTTATCGTATAAAAATTGAATATTATGCAGTTTTGCATAATGTTGATCATAATTATTATCTGAACAAAATATTACTCTATTATGGTTTGACATTTCTGAATACAACTCTAGATATTCGTCATCATTTTTCCCAAAAAATCCCCAATCAAATCTATTTGTAATGTAAACAATAATAAAAAGATTGTGTTTATCTATATTTTGTAAAAATGGTCTAGCTACCATAGACGTATCTGTAAAAAATAAACACGTGTAATCATTTAATTTATTTAAATCATGATAATGATTCCAAATGTCATCAGCCGTTTGTTTGCTAATATAAAATCCGTTGTATACACTATTTTCAGTTACAAGTTGGTCACGTATATTTAAATAATTGAACATATCTTCAATATTTCTACGCGTTCCACTATGAGATGTTATATGTAAAGTTTTCATGATGTATTTCTATAATAAATATATAAAT
>Ga0114971_10000214_pt1 | contig 37107 bp, 25 predicted proteins | sample M_140625_MF_Meta_FD_87320 | JGI IMG/M metagenome (GOLD analysis project Ga0114971, IMG submission 87320) | Freshwater microbial communities from Lake Montjoie, Canada to study carbon cycling - M_140625_MF_MetaG | ecosystem: Environmental > Aquatic > Freshwater > Lake | place: Lake Montjoie... | reverse complement strand
GACTTCTTGTGCCGCGACAGCAAGCTGATCGTCGAGGTTGATGGCGCAACACACTCGTCTGATACCGACATTCTCTCCGACAAGCGGCGAACCGCGCATCTCGGCCACCTCGGCTACAAGGTGATCCGCCTCCAGAACAGAGAAGTGCTCCATGCCATGGACCTGGCCGTCACGGTCATCCGCGAAGCGCTTCAACACTTCCCCTCACCTGCTCCGCGTGCCGCGGAGCGTCCTCTCCCGCACGCGGGAGAGGATGACGACGGAGTACACCCATGAAATTCACGCTCTCCTGGCTCAAGGAATATCTCGACACCAACGCCACGCTGGACGAGATCTGCGAGGGCCTGATCGGCGTCGGCCTCGAAGTGGAAGAAGTCACGGACAAGACCAAGTTGCTTGCCGACTTCACCGTGGCGCATGTCCGGCTTGCCGAGAAGCACCCGAATGCCGACAAGCTGCGCCAGTGCGTGGTGGAAACAAAGGACGGCACCAAGCAGGTTGTCTGCGGTGCTCCCAATGCGCGCACCGGCATCAAGGCGATCATCGCATTGCCCGGCGTCACCATTCCCGCAACGGGCACGGTGTTCGCGCCCGCCACGATCCGTGGCGTCGAATCCCAGGCCATGCTGTGCTCGGAGCGCGAGCTGCTGATTTCGGACGAGCACAACGGCATTATCGAAGTCGAAGGCGACTGGCCGGTGGGCACGCCCGCCGCCACGGCACTCGGCCTCGATGACCCGATGATCTACGTCAAGGTCACGCCCAACCGCCCCGATGCGCTCGGCATCTATGGCATCGCCCGCGATTTGGCCGCCAAGGGCCTCGGCACGCTGAAGCCGCTCGACGCCAAGAAGGTCGAGGGCAGCTTCGACTCGCCCATCAAGGTGTCGCTCGACTTCCCCGATGGTGATACGAAGCCCTGCCCGCTCTTCGTCGGGCGCTATATCAGGGGTGTCAAGAACGGCCCGTCGCCCGAATGGCTGCAGCGCCAGCTGCGCGCCATTGGCCTGCGCCCGATCTCGAAGCTCGTCGACGTCACCAACTACATCACCTTCGCCTATGGCCGCCCGCTGCACGTTTTCGACGCCGACAAGGTGAAGGGCAATGTCCGCGCCCGCCTCGCCAGGGACGGCGAGACGCTGGAGGCCTTGGACAACAAGACCTACACGCTGTCGTCCGACATGACGGTGATTGCCGACGATGCTGGGCCTGAGGCCATCGCGGGCATCATCGGCGGGATTCCGTCGAGCTGCACGGACGAGACCGTGAACGTCTTCCTCGAGTCCGCCTGGTTCGATCCGCTGCGCACCGCTGCCACGGGCCGCAAGCTCGGCATCACGTCGGACGCGCGCTATCGCTTCGAGCGCGGCGTCGATCCGGCCTTCACACCCGTCGGTGCCGAGATCGCCACGCGCATGATCCTCGATCTCTGCGGCGGCGAGGCCTCGCATGTGATCACCGCCGGTGCGGTTCCGGATACGTCGCGCAGCTTCGCGCTGCGCAAGTCCCGCGTCGCCTCGCTGGCCGGCGTCGACATTCCCGTCGCGCGCCAGAAGGAAATTCTCGTGGCGTTGGGATATGCCGTCACCGAAACGGCGGACGCACTCACCTGCGCGGTTCCCACATGGCGGCCGGACGTCAACGGCGAAGCCGATCTCGTCGAGGAAGTCTGCCGCATCTGGGGCCTCGACAATATTCCGGCCCAGCCGATGTCGCGCTCCAGCGCCATTGCCAGGCCGGTGCTCAATGCGCTGCAGAAGCGCATGCTCGGTGCGCGGCGCGCGCTCGCATCGCGCGGCTTTAACGAGGCCATCACCTGGGCCTTCCTTCCGGAAGAGCACGCCAAGCTCTTCGGCGGCGGCCAGCCGGAGCTGAAGCTCGCCAACCCGATCTCGTCGGAACTCTCCGACATGCGCCCCTCGCTGCTGGCGAACCTGATTGCCGCCGCAGGCCGCAACATGGATAGGGGCTTCGCCGACATGATGCTGTCCGAAGTGGGCCACGCCTATGCCGGTGACCGCCCGCAGGACGAGACGCTGCGCGCCGCCGGCATCCGCCGCGGTGCCTTCACGGGGCGCAACGTGCAAGGTGGCGCGCGTGCAGTTGACGCGTTTGATGCCAAGGGTGATGCGCTCGCCGTGCTGGAAGCTGCGGGCGCACCCGTCGCCGCGCTGCAGGTCGTCGCAGGTGCTCCCGCCTGGTTCCACCCTGGCCGCTCCGGCACCATCCAGATGGGCCCGCAGAACAAGCTCGGCTACTTCGGCGAAATCCATCCGCGCGTGCTGTCCGCCATGGACGTGAAGGGCCCGCTCGTCGCCTTCGAGCTCATCCTCAACGCCATCCCCGGCTCCAAGTCCAAGGGCGCCACGCGCGCGGCACTGGTCATCTCCGACCTCATGCCGCTGTCGCGCGATTTCGCCTTCGTGGTCGATGACGCGGTGGAGGCCGACAAGCTGGTGAAGGCCGCCAAGGGCGCAGACAAGGCGCTCGTCTCGGACGTCACCGTCTTCGACCTCTACAAGCTCGAAGGCGGCAAAAAGTCCCTCGCCATCGAGGTGACGTTGCAACCCAAGGACAAGACACTCGCCGAGGCAGAGATCGACGCGGTGTCGCAGAAGATCGTGCAGGCCGTGACCAAGGCCACCGGCGGAACCCTGAGGAGCTAGAGACATGGCAAAGGCCGACAGCCGCAAAGTGCTTGCTGACCTGAAGGCCCACCACAAAAAGGGCGCGACCACCGACATGCGGCGCGCTTTCGAGCGCGATCCCAACCGTTTCGCGGAGTTTTCCGCCATGGCGGACGCCATGCTGCTCGACTATTCCAAATGCGCGGTGAACAGCCGCACCATGAAGCTGCTGGCAGCACTGGCCAAGGCATGTGACGTGGAAGCCAGGCGCGACGACATGTTCGCAGGCGCCATCATCAATACCACCGAGCAGCGCGCCGTGCTGCACACCGCGCTCCGCAACCGCGCCAACACGCCGGTGCTGGTCGCTGGCAAGGACGTGATGCCGGACATCAACGCCGTGCTCGCCGCCATGGCCAATTTCGCCCGCAAGGTGAGGAAGTCGGCGATCACCGACGTCGTCAACATCGGCATTGGCGGCTCCGACCTGGGGCCCGCCATGACCACGCTGGCACTCGCCCCCTATCACGACGGTCCGCGGCTGCATTACGTCTCCAACGTCGACGGCGCCCACATCGCCGACACCATCAAGCTGCTGAAGCCCGAGACAACGCTGTTCCTCATCGCGTCCAAGACCTTCACGACGATCGAGACCATGACCAACGCCCAGACGGCGCGGAAATGGATCGCGGAGAAGCTGGGCGAGTCCCACGTTGGTGAGCATTTCGCAGCCATCTCCACCGCCATTCCCAAGGTCAAGGCCTTCGGCATATCGGAAGACCGCATCTTCGGCTTCTGGGACTGGGTGGGCGGGCGCTACTCGATCTGGTCGGCCATCGGCCTGCCCCTGATGATCGCCATCGGCCCCGAGCGCTTCATCGAATTCCTCGAGGGCGGCCATGCCATGGACCGCCACTTCCGCGAAGCCCCCGTGCTCAAGAACCTGCCCATGCTCATGGGCCTGCTCGGCGTGTGGCACAGGAACATCTGCGGATACCCGTCGCGCGCCATCATCCCATACGACCAGCGCCTGTCGCGCTTCCCCGCCTATCTCCAGCAACTCGACATGGAGTCGAACGGCAAGCGCGTCACGAAATCCGGCAAGGCGGTGAAGGGCGATACGGGCGCAATCGTCTGGGGCGAGCCTGGCACCAATGGCCAGCACGCCTTCTTCCAGCTGCTGCACCAGGGCACCGGCATCATCCCCGTTGAATTCCTCATCGCGGCGGACCCGCATGAGAGCGCGGACATGCGTGAGCACCACGCGCTGCTCGAGGCCAACTGCCTCGCCCAGAGCCAGGCGCTGATGCGCGGCCGTACCGAGAAGGAAGCGATGGCGCAGCTTCTCGCCATGGGCAAGACAAAGGCAGAGGCCAGGGCGCTGGCGCCGCACCGCGTCTTCACCGGCAACCGCCCCTCGGTGACGCTCGCCTACAAGCGGCTCGACCCGTTCACACTGGGCCGGTTGATCGCGCTCTATGAACACCGCGTGTTCGTGGAGGCCGCGATCTGGAACATCAACGCCTTCGACCAGTGGGGCGTGGAACTCGGCAAGGAACTGGCCACCGGCCTGCAGCCCGTCATCGAGGGCAAGAAGAGCACCGCGGGGCTGGATTCATCGACGGCCGGGCTGGTGAAGTTCCTGCAGAAGCTGCAGTAATCTCTCTCGGTCATCATGCCCGGGCTCGACCCGGGCATCCTCTTTGCGGCCACCAAAAAGGATCGCCGGGACAAGCCCGGCGATGATGAAACATGGTGGGATGGAGCGCAGATCAGAACATCGCCTCGTCCATCTCCATCACCGGCCCGGCGCCAGCGAGGATCTTGGCATGCAGTGCGGCCGAGTCCGGCAAGACCCGCTGCATGTAGAACCGCGCGGTGGCCAGTTTGGCGCGGTGGAAATCATCGTTGCTCTTGGGCAGAGCCACCTCCGCCGCCCGCGCGAAGAGGAAGCCCACGGCGGTGAGCGCGAAGAGGCGCATGTAGTCCACCGCCGCCGCTCCCGTCTCATCGGGATGCGTGCCTGCCCGCTCGCCGATCACGCGGGTTGCATCCTCCAGCAGGTCGAAGCTCGCAGCCAGTGGCTCCACGAATTCCGCCAGCCGCTCGTCACCTTCATGGGTTTCCACGAAATGCTGCACCGGCAGGCCAAAGCTGTCGAACAGGTTGAGGTGCAGCACCTTGCGGCCCAGCAGGTCCATCGACTGGATGCCGTTGGTGCCCTCGTAGATCGGCGTGATGCGCACGTCGCGCAGATATTGCTCCTGGCCATTGGCGCGGATGAAGCCATGGCCGCCCAGCACCTGCACGCCGATGTTGGCCACCTCCACCCCGCTGTCGGTGAGGAAGGCCTTCACCACCGGCGTCATCAGCGCCACCATGTCATCGGCCTGCTTCCTCACAGCCGGATCGCCGTGCCGCTCGGACATATCCAGCGCCTGCGCGGTCCACAGCGCCAGCATGCGGCAGCCTTCGGTCAAGGCGCGCTGCGTCATCAGCATGCGGCGCACGTCGGGGTGGACGATGATCGGGTCGGCGGGCTTCGCCGCATCGCGCGCGCCCGCAGGCGAGCGCCCCTGCAGCCGCTCGCGCGCATAGGCCACGGAATTCTGGTAGGAGGCCTCGGCGATGGCGAGGCCGTGGATGCCCACCGCGATGCGCTCGGTGTTCATCATGGCGAACATGGCCTTGAGGCCCTGGTTGGGCTCGCCCATCAGCCAGCCAGTGGCACCGTCGAAATTCATGACACAGGTGGGGCAGCCGTGGATGCCCATCTTGTGCTCGACTGACCCGCAGGCGACGCCATTGCGCGCACCCAGCGAACCATCGGCATTCACCAGCACCTTGGGCACCAGGAACAGGCTGATGCCCTTCGAACCCGTCGGCGCATCGGGCAATCTCGCCAGCACGAGGTAGATGATGTTCGGCGTCAGGTCATGCTCGCCCGCCGAGATGAAGATCTTGGTGCCGGTGAGCGCATAACTGCCATCGGGATTCGCCATCGCCTGCGTCTTCAAGAGCCCGAGGTCGGTGCCGCAATGCGCTTCCGTCAAGCACATCGAGCCCGCCCATTCACCACTCGCGAGCTTCGCAGCATAGAGTGCCTTCTGCGCTTCGGAGCCATGCTGGGCCAGCGCCACATAAGCGCCGCGCGTCAGGCCGGGGAACAGGCCGAAGGAGAGGTTGGCGCCATTGAGCATTTCCTCGAACAGGACGTTCACCATGTGCGGCATGCCCTGCCCGCCATGCTCAGGCGCTGCCGTGAGTGCCGGCCATCCACCTTCCACCAGCTGCGCGTAGGCTTCGCGGAAGCCCTTGGGCGTCCTCACCACCCCCTTGTCGAAATGCACGCCCTCCTCGTCGGCACTGCGGTGCAGGGGATAGAGCACTTCCGACGAGAAGCGTGCGGATTGCGCCAGCACCGCCTCGATCACGTCACGCGTGCAATGCTCGAAGCCGGGCAGCTTGGCATGGCTCTCGAAACCGAGAAGGTCGTAGAGGGTGAAGAGGTGGTCGGCGATCGGCGGGGCAAAGACAGGCATGCCTCGGAGTTCAGCACTCCACCACGTTCACTGCAAGGCCGCCGGTGGAGGTTTCCTTGTAGCGCTCGCTCATGTCGAGCCCCGTCTGGCGCATGGTTTCGACGCAGGTGTCGAGCGGCACGAAATGCGTGCCATCGCCGCGCAGCGCGAGGGATGCTGCCGTCACGGCCTTCACCGCGCCAAAGGCATTGCGCTCGATGCAGGGCACCTGCACGAGGCCGCCCACCGGATCACAGGTCATGCCGAGATGATGCTCCAGCGCGATCTCGGCGGCATTCTCCACCTGCTCGTTGCTGCCGCCCAGTGCCGCGCAAAGCCCGGCTGAGGCCATGGCGGAGGCCGAACCTACCTCGCCCTGGCAGCCCACTTCGGCGCCCGAGATCGAGGCATTGTGCTTGATCAGCCCGCCGATGGCGGCAGCCGCCAGCAGGAAGGTGCGAATGCCCTGCTGGTCGGCGCCGAGGCAATGGTCGAGGTAGTAGCGGATGGTGGCGGGGATGACGCCCGCCGCACCATTGGTGGGTGCGGTGACCACCTTGCCGCCCGCCGCATTCTCCTCGTTCACCGCCATGGCATAGACTGAGAGCCAGTCCATCAGCTGGTGCGGCTGGATGGCGTTGTTGCCCTTCTCTTCCTTGAGCTTGGAATAGATCTCGGCGGCGCGGCGCTTGACCTTCAGGCCGCCCGGCAGCGTGCCGGTCTGGCGCAGGCCCCGGTTCATGCAGTCGCGCATGGCGGCCCAGATGTGGTCGAGGTTGGCGTCGAGCTGTTCATTGGTCTGCGCCACCACTTCATTGGCGCGCTTCATCTCGACGATGGTGAGGCCGGAGCGCTTGCCCATCTCCAGCATCTCGTTTGCCGTGCGGAACGGATATGGCACTTCCACCGAGGGCTTCTCGGTCTTGCTGGCGGCAAGGCTTTCCGCGCGTTCGGCCTCGGTCTGCACGAAGCCGCCGCCGATCGAGAAATAGGTTTCCGACAGCAGCACGTTGTTGTCGTCGTCGAGGATGCGGAACACCATGCCATTGGCATGGCCCTTCAGGGCGGGGCCGAAATCGAAGATCACGTCGCGCACCGGGTTGAAGGCCACGGCGAAGTCGTCGGCGATCTGCACGCTGCCGCGCTCGGCCATCTGGCGCAGCACCTCGTCCACCCGGTCAGGGTCCATGGTGGAGGGGCGCTCACCGGCGAGCCCGAGGATCACGGCACGGTCGGTGCCATGGCCCTTGCCGGTGAAGGCCAGCGAGCCATGCAGCGTCACGGTGAGCCGCCCGGTGCGCGGCAGCGAGGCGTCAGCCGCCTTGGAAAGGAACCGCTGGGCGGCCACCATCGGGCCCACCGTGTGGGAGGAGGACGGGCCGATGCCGATCTTGAAGATGTCGAAGACAGAGAGAAACATGGCCACCAGTCATCATTGTTCGGAGCCTGCAGCATAGCCAAATCTGCCGCTTTTTGCGCCATATACGTCTCGCTATCCAAAACCGGACCATTCCGCCGACTTGCGGCCAATGAAAACTCCACCGCATCAGGCAATGCGGTGGAGCCAGGTCGGTTCAGAAAACGGGTCGTGACATCAGGCCGGGTTGACCAGCGCCTCGACCTTCGTCAGCAGTGCATCGGTGGTCGGCTTCACCACATCGCCCACGCCCGGGATGGCGACAACCTTGGCGATGAGGTCCTTCAAGGTCGGCAGCGCGGCGGTGATGAGGCCCGACAGCATGGTGCGCTGGGCGGGGGTCAGCTTGGCGGCCATGGCGGTAAGGCCGTCGACCGAGGTCACGGCCTCCTGCAGCTTCGGCAGGGCGGTCTGGGCGCTGGCGGCGTCGGTGATGCCGCCGAGCGTGGTCTTGAGGCCGTCGAAGGCCGTGGTCAGCTGGGCATTGACGTCGACACCGTCGACCACCAGGGACGTGGCGCTGCCGGCGGCCTTCTCGGTCGCTTCCTTCACCGAATGGCCCATGCCACCCAGGAAGTACCAGGCGGCTGCGGCGATGAGGAGCAGCGGGATGAGCCAGGTGAGCCAGCTGGTGCCGGTCTTCTTGGCGGCAGTGGCCGCTTTCGCCGTGGCGGCAGACGCGTTCCGCGCCGCATCGTTTACGGCGCGGCTGGCCTGGCCAGCGAAGTCGCCGCCCAGCACACCGGCACTCGACAGCGCGCTGCCGAGGCCCGCCGGAAGGGCCGAGGCGATGTTGCCCTGCTGCGAGCTGAGGAGGCCCGCCAGCGAGGAGGCGTTGAGGCCACCGCCGGTCACCGACTTGGCGAGCTGGCCCATGGCGAGCTGGCCCGCCAGGCCGACGAGCGAGGATGTTGCGGCAGCCGGAAGGCCGGCCTGCTTGCCGATGGCACCCGTGAGGCCGTTCAGCGTGTTGTCGCCGAGAAGCGAGGTGAGCGAGCCGAGGCCGCCCTTCACGAAGTCAGCGCCCGAGCTGCCGGTCAGCGTCGCGGCGAGGTCGCCCATCGCGCCGGTGTCGGTCTTCGATACGGCGTCGAACAGGGCGCGCGCACCGCCATCGGTGGAGGCCTTGCTGCCCATGGCGCCAAGCACGGCGGGAATGGCGGCGGTGAGCGCCGACTTCGCAGCACCGCTGCTGATGCCGAGTGATGCCGCAATCTTGTCGAGGATCGCGGGCGCAATCATGTTGAGGATGGTCGTGACAATGTTCATGTTGGTCCCCTTGTGTGTCGCGCATCTCTGGAGGCGCGCAATTGTGATCGTTGCCTGCCTGTTGGCCCGGAGAGTCTATTTGCCAGTTTTGTATCGGCAGTATTTCTATCGGTCAAATCGGAAGTTGAGACTGTTCACCCACATGCAGTTATGGCACCAAAATTATAGGTGTTTATACGTATTTCTGGCGGCCTGCCAGTAATGCGAATTGTCGTCACACCTGAACGGCCGTAGGGCAACCGCAACGTCTTCGCCTCTGTCAGCCCGCGCGGCAGTGGACCATATGCTGTCCCCCTTCCCTGATCTGATTAACTGATCGACGGAGGAGGCCAGCAATGATCGAGCCCCAGCCTTGCCTCGTCGCATCACGACAACCAGACCTTATTGAACGGTCGCGGGTGCAGGCGTAAGGATATTAGCAATCGATTGCTAAAACAAATTCGAACAGGTGATCTCATGTCTATTCGGAAGTGGTTATTCTTTGGCCTGATGCTGGGCCTTCCCCTGTTCGCGAGCCCGCAGCTGGCCTTTGTCCAGCACAGTTCAGCCGCAACCACTGCCGCATTGATCGACCTCAACACGGCCACCGCCGACCAGCTCGAGACCCTGTCCGGCATCGGGCCCGCCAAGGCCAAGGCCATCATCGAGGGCCGACCCTACAAGTCGCTGAAAGACTTCGAGTCCCGCAACATCGTTCCGGCCTCCACTGTCGAGAAGTTCAAGGATCAGGTGACGACCGCCAAGGCCAAGCCTGCGACCACCGAAGCCACCACCACCGCAGCGCAGCCCGCGGGCAAGGTCGATCTCAACACCGCGACCGCCGACGAGCTTGAAACGCTGCCCGGCATCGGGCCCACCAAGGCCAAGGCCATCATCGAGGGCCGACCCTACAAGTCACTGAAGGACTTCGAGTCCCGCAACATCGTGGCGGCTTCTGCCGTCGAGAAGTTCAAGGGCCAGCTCACTGTTTCAAAAGCCAAGGCTGCCGCCACCGAGACGGCTGCTGCCGAGACCCCGGCGCAGACCTCGACCAAGATCGACCTCAACACCGCGACAGTCGACGAACTCCTGGCGCTGCCCGGCATCGGCCCCGCCAAGGCCAATGCCATCATCGAAGGCAGGCCCTACAAGTCGCTGAATGATTTCGAATCCCGCAACGTCGTTGCGGCCTCCACCGTCGAGAAGTTCAAGGACGACGTCACTGTGTCCAAAGCCAGGGCCAAGCCCGCCGTGGCCGAGACCCCGGAAGAGAAGAGCCCGCCGGAACCGGTGGGCAAGATCGACCTGAACGCGGCCACTGCTGAAGAGCTCGAAGTGCTGCCGGGCGTGGGTCCGGTGCGCGCCAAGGCCATCGTCGAAGGCCGCCCCTATGCCTCGCTCGCCCAGTTCGAATCGAAGGGCATCATCCCGGCGTCGGTCTTCGACAAGTTCAAGAGCGCCACGGAAGTGAGCGGCTCGGGCAAGGCGTCCTCCTCACAGGGAACACCCGGCCAGGTCGCGGCGCAGAAGCGCATCAGGATGTGCGGCGCCAAGTGGCGCGCTGCCAAGGCCGCCGACAAGATCCCCTCTGGCATGACCTGGCCGCAGTACTGGAGCCAGTGCAACACCGCCCTGAAGGACCGCGGCTACTGAGCCGCAGCTGACGCCGGAGCCCGCGCCGCCGGCGGCGGGCACCATGCCGCAATTGCAGTTCCCGGCCTCCGGCGGGCGTGCTGATATGCTTGCCCACGGAGCTGACAGGGGATTTCCGACGCCATGATTGCCGTGCTTTTCGGCGTGTTCGCCGCGCTGTGTTGGTCCATCCATGATGTGATCGCCCGGTCGATCGCCGGGGCGGTCGGCGGCTTCCGCACGGCAGCCTGGGTCATGGTTTCCGGTTTCATCCTGCTCTCGGCCTATGTGCTGTGGGATGGCTCCGTCTGGCAGGCCACTGGCCCCGCCATCTTCTCGGGCCTGCTGCTGGGCTTTGCCTATGGCTTCGGAGTCGGCGGGCTGTTCAAGGCCTTCAGCCTCGGTCCGGTTTCGCTCGTCGGGCCGATCACGGCCGGCTACCCTGTGCTGGCCGTGCTGTGGGGCGTGTTCAACGGATTGGAACCGACACCTCTGCAGTGGGCTTGTGTCGGAGCGACACTTCTGGGCGCCATTATCGTTGCGCGTTCGGGCGAGCCCGATGGCGGCATCAATGCGGTCGAGCCCGGCAAGTTGCCGGTGCTGATGTTCTTCGCCGTCATGTCGGTGCTGGGATATTCTTCGTCCATCGTGCTGGGCCAGCAGGCGGCCCTGACCGTGGGCGAGGTGGATGCCACGTGGCTGTCGCGTCCCATCGCGTTGCTGGTGCTGCTGCCCTTTGCCTTCTTCGATGGCAAGCGTGGCGTGTTGACCCGAAACCAATGGATCGCCATCTTCGTCATGGGCGGGCTCGACGTGCTCGGCGTGATCGCCGTCAACACGTCAGGCCATTTCCCCGGCAAGGAATTCGCCGGCATCGGCATCTCGGCCTATGGCGCACTCTCCGTCATCATGGCGATGATCTTCCTCAAGGAAAAAGTTTCACCCGGCCAATGGGCGGGACTCGCCATGATTGTCACAGGCGTGGCAACCTTGTCGGCCACACAGGGCTAGGGAACGAATTGACTTGGATAAATCAACCCTCCTGATTTATCTTGGAAACTCCACGGCAGGACCAGCGAGCGAGACATGATCAAGCCAGCACCGCGCGGCACCGACCCAGAGACGATCCGCGCCGAGATTCTCGAGAAGCTTACCTATTCGATCGGCAAGGACCCTGCCGTGGCCAAGCGCCATGACTGGCTCAACGCCACCATCCTGGCGCTGCGCGACCGCATCATCGACCGCTGGATGGAATCGACCAAGCGCGCCTACCAGGCCAATGCCAAGCGTGTCTATTACCTGTCGCTGGAGTTCCTCATCGGCCGCCTGCTGCGTGACGCGATGAGCAACCTCGAACTCACCGGCGCTTTCACCGAGGCTCTGGCCGGTCTGAATGTCGACGTCGACCTCGTCGAGGCCATGGAGCCTGACGCGGCACTGGGCAACGGCGGCCTCGGCCGTCTCGCCGCCTGCTTCATGGAGAGCATGGCCAGCCTCGACATCCCGGCTTACGGCTATGGCATCCGCTACAATCACGGCCTGTTCCGCCAGAAGATCACCGACGGCTGGCAGGTGGAGCTGCCCGAGAACTGGCTCGAGCATGGCAATGCCTGGGAATTCCCGCGCCGCGAGGCCGCCTATGAGGTGGGCTTCGGCGGACAGGTGACACCGGGCGTCGATAGCGGCAACCGTCACCAGCGCCGCTGGAAGCCCGCCGAAAAGCTCATCGCGTCTGCCTGCGACACGCCCATGGTCGGCTGGCGCGGCAAGCGGGTGAACACGCTCCGCCTCTGGACGGCGCGCGCGCCCGACCCCATCCGGCTCGATGCCTTCAACAGCGGCGACTATGCGGCAGCCCTCTCCGAGAGCAACAAGGCAGAGATCATCACCCGCGTGCTCTACCCGGCCGACTCGACACCGGCGGGCCAGGAGCTGCGCCTCAGGCAGGAGTATTTCTTCACCTCCGCCTCACTGCAGGACATCATCCGCCGCCACATGCAGCAGTATGACGACATCCGGCTCTTGGCCGACAAGGTGGCGATCCATCTCAACGACACTCACCCCGCCATCGCGGTGGCGGAGCTGATGCGCATATTGGTTGATCATCATGGCCTCGACTGGGACCAGTCCTGGGAGATCACCAAGGCTGCGATCGGTTACACCAACCACACGCTGTTGCCGGAAGCACTCGAGAGCTGGCCCGTGCACCTGTTCGAGCATGTGCTACCGCGGCACATGCAAATCATCTACGGCATCAACGCAAAACTCATCGCCGACGCACAGAAACGACCCGACTGCACATCCGAATTCCTCGCCTCGGTGTCGCTGATCGACGAGCACAACGGGCGCCGCGTGCGCATGGGGCAACTGGCTTTCGCGGGTGCCCATTCGATCAACGGCGTCTCCGCCTTGCACACCGAACTGATGAAGCAGAGCGTGTTCCGCGACCTCAACGAACTCTACCCGGGCCGCATCAACAACAAGACCAACGGAATCACGCCGAGGCGCTGGCTTCTCGAGGCAAATCCGCAACTTACATCACTTCTCAACGATGCCGTCGGCGCCAATGTGATGGACAATGCGGCGCTTCTGGTGAAGGCGAAACCCTTTGCAAAAGATGCCGCCTTCCAGCAGCGCTTTGCCGCCATCAAGCGCCACAACAAGGAAGAACTGGCGAACCTGATCTCGGCGCGCATGGGGCTGAAGGTCGATCCGGCGGCGATGTTCGACGTCCATGTGAAACGTATTCACGAATACAAGCGCCAGCTGCTCAACATATTGGAAACAATCGCCCTTTACAACGCGATGCGCGCGCACCCCGAGAAGCCCTGGGTGCCGCGCGTCAAGATCTTCGCGGGCAAGGCGGCGGCGAGCTATGCGCAGGCCAAGCTGATCATCAAGCTGATCAACGATGTCGCCAATGTGGTGAACAACGACCCCGACATCCGCGACCTGCTGAAGGTGGTGTTCATCCCGAACTACAATGTGAGCCTCGCCGAAGTCATTGTTCCGGCTGCCGATCTCTCCGAGCAGATTTCAACTGCCGGAATGGAAGCATCCGGCACCGGCAACATGAAGTTCGCGCTGAATGGTGCCTTGACCATTGGCACGCTCGATGGCGCCAACATCGAGATGCTGGAGCATGTGGGTGCCGACAACATCTTCATCTTCGGTCTGACGGCTGCGGAAGTTGAAGAAAGACGACGCATTGGTGTTGATGTTGTTGCTGTTCTGGATGCTGCCCACGAGCTACGGGATGTGCTCGACCAACTTGGCTCCGGCGTGTTCTCGCCGGGTGATGCAAACCGTTACCGGCCAATCGTCGACAGCATCACCCATGGCGACTGGTTCATGGTAGGCTCCGACTTCAATGCCTATGCCGCAGCGCAGCGTGACGTCGCCAAGCTGTGGCGGCGGAGCCAGGACTGGACGGAGAAGACGATCCTCAATACGGTGAACATGGGCTGGTTCTCGTCCGACAGGACGATCCGGGAATATGCCCGCGACATCTGGAACGTGCCCACCGACTAGGAGCAGACGCCCAATGGCCGACCCGGACTGGACACTGCCCGCGCCCGAGGTCGAGGCTATCGTAGCGGCTCGACACGGTGACCCTTTCGCGGTGCTGGGCTTGCATCAGGCTGGTAATGACTGGGTGGTCCGCGCCTTCGTGCCGGGTGCCGAGGAACTGGAAGTCCTGGACAAGAACGGCAAGCGCCTTGTGTGGCTGCCGCGCCGCCATCAGGCGGGCTTCTTTGAGGGTTCGCTGCCACTCCCCAGCCGTCAGGCGCTGGGCTACCTCGCGCGCAATGCGGGTGGCAGCTGGACGGTGGTCGACCCCTATCTTCTCGGGCCCGTGCTGGGGCCGCTTGACGACTATTACATCGGCGAGGGCAATCACCTGCGCCTTCATGACAGGCTCGGCGCGCATCCGATGCGGCATGAGGGACATGACGGCGTGCATTTCGCGGTGTGGGCGCCCAATGCCTCACGCGTGTCCGTCGTCGGCGACTTCAACGGCTGGGATGGCCGCGCCCACGTGATGCGCAAGCGCCGCGACACCGGCGTGTGGGAGATCTTCATTCCCGGCGCGCTTGAGGGGCAATGCTACAAGTATGAACTGCTCGACCCCGCGGGCAAGCTCCTGCCGCTGAAGAGCGACCCCTTCGGCTTTTCCGCCGAGATGCGACCCAAGACCGCGTCACGCGTGGTGCGCACCGACAACTTCGCTTGGGAAGACAAGGCCTATCTCGACCGCCGGAACAAGACCGACCAGCGCCGCGCGCCGATGTCGATCTACGAGGTGCACCTCGGCTCCTGGCGGCGCTGGGACGACAACCGCTTCCTGACCTATGACGAACTCGCCGACACGCTGATCCCTTACGTGGCCGACATGGGCTTCACGCACATGGAGCTGCTCCCTATCAGCGAGCATCCCTTCGATCCCTCATGGGGTTACCAGCCCACCGGCCTCTATGCGCCGACCTCGCGCTTTGGCGACCCGGCAGGCTTTGCGCGCTTCGTGGACCGTGCACACCGATCAGGCATCGGCGTGATCCTCGACTGGGTGCCGGCACATTTCCCCACCGACGAGCATGGCCTTGCCAATTTCGACGGCACCGCACTCTACGAGCACGCAGACCCGCGGCAGGGATTCCACCCCGACTGGAACACCGCGATCTATAATTTCGGACGCCGCGAGGTGACGTCCTTCCTCATCAACAATGCGCTCTACTGGCTGGAGCGCTATCACATCGACGGGTTGCGCGTCGATGCGGTGGCCTCGATGCTCTACCTCGACTACTCACGCAAAGAGGGCGAGTGGATTCCCAATGAGCATGGCGGCCGCGAGAACCTCGAGGCCATCGCCTTCCTGAAGCGGGTGAACCACGAGGCCTATGGCCAGAACCCCGGCATCGTGACCATCGCCGAGGAATCAACCGCGTTTCCCGGCGTCTCAAAGCCCACGACGGCGGGCGGCCTCGGCTTCGGTTTCAAGTGGAACATGGGCTTCATGCATGACACGCTCAGTTACCTGAAGCGTGAGCCCGTGCACCGCAAGCACCACCACAATGAACTGACCTTCGGGCTGCTCTATGCTTTCTCGGAAAATTTCGTGCTGCCGCTGTCGCATGACGAGGTGGTGCACGGCAAGGGCTCGCTGCTGAACAAGATGGCGGGCGATGCGTGGCAAAAATTCGCAAGCCTGCGCGCCTACTATGCCTTCATGTGGGGCTACCCCGGCAAGAAGCTGTTGTTCATGGGGCAGGAATTCGCACCCTGGGACGAATGGTCGGAGGCCCGCAGCCTCGACTGGAACCTGCTGGACCACGCGCCGCACCGCGGCGTGCAGTCGCTGGTGCGCGACCTGAACCACGTCTACCGCGGGACGCCTGCACTTCATGCGCGGGACTGCGAGCCCGAGGGCTTCGAATGGCTGATTGCGGACGATAAGGAAAACTCGGTCTTTGCCTGGGCGCGCCATTCGGGCGAGGGGCACCCCATCGTGGTGGTCATCAGCAATTTCACGCCGGTGCCACGGACGGGCTATGCCGTGCCCTTCCCCGTTGCCGGACGCTGGCGGGAGATCGTCAACACCGATGCCCATAGCTATGGCGGCGGCGACATGGGCAATTTGGGCGCCGTGACGGCGGAGCCGAACCCGCTGAATGGCAAGCCGGCCCAGGCAATGGTGACCTTGCCACCGCTCGCAACCTTGTATTTCATGCAGGAGACTTAGGGTGGGATAGGCTCGTCCTCCCTTGTTTCCCTCCCCCCCTGTGGGGAGGGGAGAATGAAGTGGATGCCTCCCCGAAAGTGGGAGTGGAACTGGAAAGGGAGGACGGCCCATGGCCCAGAATCGCAGGACAGGACCGCTGGCGCGCGACGCGATGGCCTATGTGCTGGCCGGTGGCCGCGGCAGCCGGTTGATGGAACTGACCGACAGGCGGGCGAAGCCCGCCGTGCCCTTCGGCTGCAAGTCGCGCATCATCGACTTCGCGCTGTCCAACGCCTTGAACTCCGGTATCCGGCGCATCGGGGTCGCCACACAATACAAGGCGCACAGCCTGATCCGCCACATGCAGCGCGGCTGGAACTTCTTCCGGCCGGAGCGCAACGAGAGCTTCGACATCCTGCCCGCTTCGCAGCGCGTGTCGGAAGACCAGTGGTATGCCGGAACGGCGGATGCCGTGTTCCAGAACCTCGACATCATCCTGAGCTATGGGCCGCAATACATGGTGATCCTGGCGGGCGACCACATCTACAAGATGGACTACGAGCTGATGCTGCAGCAGCACGTTGACTCCGGCGCCGACGTGACCATCGGCTGCCTCGAAGTGCCGCGCATGGAGGCGACGGGCTTCGGCGTGATGGCGGTCGACGAGACGGACCGGATCACCGCCTTCGTGGAAAAACCGAAAGATCCGCCGAGCATTCCGGGCAACCCCGAGATGGCATTGGCCTCGATGGGCATTTATGTCTTCGCGACGGCGAAGCTCGCAGACCTGCTGAAGCGCGATGCGGCGGACCCCAATTCGAGCCGCGATTTCGGCAAGGACATCATCCCCTGGCTGGTCAGCAATGGCAAGGCGGTGGCGCATCGTTTCACCGCAAGCTGTGTCCGCTCCGAATACGAGACCGAGTCCTACTGGCGTGACGTGGGAACGGTGGATGCCTACTGGGAAGCCAACATCGACCTGACCGAGACGCTGCCCGCACTCGATCTTTATGACAACAACTGGCCGATCTGGACCTATTCGGAGGTGACCCCTCCTGCCAAGTTCGTGCATGACCTGGAGGGTCGGCGCGGCGCGGCCGTGGCCTCGCTGGTGTCGGGTGGTTGCATCGTGTCGGGTGCCTCGATCAAACGCACCATGCTGTCGCCCAATGTGCGGGTGAATTCCTTCTCCTCGCTCGAAGAGGCAGTGGTGCTGCCCTCCGTGCACATTCAGCGCAACGTGCACCTCAAGAAGGTGGTGATCGACACCAGCGTGGTGATCCCCGAGGGGCTTGTGGTGGGAGAGAACCCAGCGCTTGATGCCAAGCGCTTCCGCCGCACGGCGAGCGGCATCTGCCTCATCACCCAGCCGATGATCGATCGCCTCACATTATGAAGGTCCTCTCAGCCGCATCCGAACTCTTTCCGCTGGTGAAGACCGGCGGGCTTGCCGACGTGACGGGGGCACTGCCCGCGGCACTTGCCGCCGAGGGCGTTGAGGTGACGTCCATCATCCCCGGCTACCCTGCGGTGATGGCGGCACTCGAGAAGGCGGCACCCTTCCATGCCTACAAGGACCTGTTCGGCGGGGCAGCACAGCTGCTGCGCGGCACGGCGCATGGCCTCGACATCATCGCCATCGACGCGCCGCATCTCTTCGACCGGCCGGGCAACCCCTATCTCGGCAAGGACGGCTTGGACTGGCCAGACAACGCCGGGCGCTTCGCCGCACTCGGCAAGGCCGCGGCCGACGTGGCGGGCGGCATCAACCGCCGCTATCGCGCCGACGTGCTGCACTGCCATGACTGGCAGGCGGCACTGGGGCCCGTCTATGCGCGTTTCCTCGATGGGCCGAAGAGCGTGATGACGGTGCACAACATCGCCTTCCAAGGCCAGTTCCCCGCCACCGTCTTCGGGCTTCTCGGCCTGCCGCAGCAGGCCTTCGCCATCGATGGCGTCGAGTATTACGGCAATGTGGGCTATCTGAAGGGTGGGCTCGCCACGGCGGATGCCATTACCACCGTGAGCCCGAGCTATGCGCAGGAAATCTGCACGCCGGAATATGGCATGGGGCTCGACGGCTTGCTGCGCGCCAGGCGGCAGGTTCTGCGCGGCATCGTCAACGGCATCGACACCGATGTGTGGGACCCGGCGAAGGACACGCTGATCACCGAAAACTACAGCGCCAAGACATTGAAGAAGCGCGTTGCCAACAAGCGGACACTCGAGGCGCGCTTCAAGCTCGCGCCCGGCGACGGGTTGCTGCATGGCGTGGTGAGCCGGCTGACCTGGCAGAAGGGCATGGATATTTTCGCTACGAGCCTCGATGCGCTGGTGGCGACGGGTGCGAGACTCGCACTGCTGGGAACGGGCGAGACGGCCATCGAGAATGCGATCTTCGAGGCATCGATGCGCCACCCGGGGCGCATCGGGGTGATCATCGGCTATAGCGAGGAACTCTCGCACCTCCTGCAGGCGGGTGCGGACACCATTCTGGTTCCCTCGCGCTTCGAACCCTGCGGCCTCACACAGCTTTATGGGTTGCACTATGGCTGCGTGCCGGTTGTGGCGCGCACCGGCGGCCTGAATGACACGGTGATCGATGCCAATGATGCGGCACTGCAGGCGGGCGCTGCCACCGGCCTCCAGTTCGCGCCCGTTGATGAGGCGACGCTCGAACACACGCTCGCCCGCACCGCAGAGTGTTTTGCAGACCAGAAACTGTGGCGCGGCCTGCAGAAGCGCGGCATGGAGCAGGATGTGTCCTGGGCCCGCAGCGCTGCTGCCTATGCCCAGCTCTACCGCAATCTCGTGAAGGCCTGACGCCCATGATCCTCACCGTCGCCACTGCTCCCTTCGAAGGCCAGAAGCCCGGCACCTCGGGCCTGCGCAAGAAGGTGTCCGTGTTCCGTGAGTCGCATTATGCGGAGAATTTCATCCAGTCGATCTTCGACTCGCTCGAGGGCTTTTCCGGTCAGACGCTGGTGATCGGCGGCGATGGCCGCTTCTACAACGCGGAGGTCATCCAGACCGCCATCCGCATGGCAGCGGCCAATGGCTTCGGCCGGGTGATGGTGGGGCAGAACGGGTTGCTGTCGACGCCTGCTGCCTCTCACCTCATCCGCAAGTACAAGGCCTTCGGCGGCATCATCCTGTCGGCCAGCCACAATCCCGGCGGACCGGATGGCGACTTCGGCATCAAGTACAATGCCGGCAATGGCGGCCCGGCGCCCGAGAAGCTGACCGACGCGATCTTCGCGCGCACCAAGACGATTTCCAGCTATCGCATCACCACATCGCCCGACATCAACCTCGGCCGCATTGGCGAGACACGGCTGGGAGGCATGGTGGTGCAGGTGGTCGACCCTGTGGCGGATTATGCCGCGCTGATGCAGACGCTGTTCGATTTCGATGCGATCCGCGACCTCATCGCCTCCGGCTTCACCATGAAGTTCGACGCCATGGGCGCGATTACCGGGCCTTATGCGCATCGGATTCTCGAAGGCATTCTGGGCTTTCCCCAGGGCACGGTGATGAACGGCACGCCGCTGCCTGATTTCGGCGGCCACCACCCCGACCCCAATCTCGTGCATGCCAAGGAGTTGGTCGACATCGTGATGCCACCGGGTGGGCCGGATTTCGGCGCGGCATCCGATGGCGACGGCGACCGCAACCTGATCATCGGGCGCGGCATGTATGTGACGCCATCGGACTCGCTTGCCATTCTCGCCGCCAATGCAACGCTGACGCCCGGCTATGCAAAGGGCCTCGCCGGGATCGCCCGCTCGATGCCGACAAGCTGTGCCGCAGACCGCGTGGCGGAGAAGCTGGGCATTGGCGCCTATGAGACGCCGACCGGCTGGAAGTTCTTCGGCAACCTGCTCGATGCCGGCAAGGCCACGCTGTGCGGCGAGGAGAGCTTCGGCACTGGTTCGAACCACGTGCGCGAGAAGGACGGGCTGTGGGCCGTGCTGATGTGGCTCAACGTGTTGGCGAAGCGCCACCAGGGTGTGGCCGAGATTGTGACGGCGCATTGGCGCGAATATGGCCGCAACTATTATTCGCGGCATGACTATGAAGAGGTCGATGCGGAGGCCGCCAACGGGCTGATGAAGGCCTTGCGCGAGCAGCTGCCCAGCCTCGTCGGCCAGCACGGGATCAGCATGGCGGATGACTTCTCCTATGATGACCCGGTGGATGGTTCGCGCACCACGCACCAGGGCATTCGGCTGATCTTCGCGGATGGCTCACGCATCATCTATCGCCTGTCCGGCACTGGCACGGCGGGTGCCACGTTGCGCGTCTATATCGAGCGCTACGAGCCCGATGCGAGCCGCCATGCCATCGAGACACAAGTTGCACTGGCCGATCTCATCGCGCTGTCGCGCGCGCTGGCCGGGATCGAGGCGCGCACCGGCCGTGCCGCGCCCACGGTGATCACCTGAGCGTGGACGCCGCACGGGCCCTGCCCTTTCCACTCGGCGTCACGCCTTCCGCCGACGGCGCCAATGTGGCCGTGGTGTCGCGCCATGCCACGCGCATTTTGGTCTCGCTGTTCGACGGCGAAGTGGAGACGGCACGCATTCCGCTGGACCATCGGCTGGGCGATGTGCATTACGGCTTCGTTCCCGGTCTTGTGGCGGGCATGCATTACGGGTTGCGCGCCGAGGGGCCGTGGTCGCCCGAGCATGGCCAGCGCTTCGACCCTGAGAAACTGCTGCTGGATCCTTATGCGACGCAGCTCACAGGGCCATTCCATCATCTGCCGGAACTGATGCAGCGCGGCACCGAGACCTCGCTGTGCGTGCCGAAGGCCATTGCCGGACATGTTGCAGTGGACGCGCAGGCGCTGCCGCCGCACCGGCCGCAGTTCATCTATGAAGTGCCGGTCAAGGGCTTCACCATGCTGCACACGGGTGTGCCACCCGAGAAGCGCGGCACGGTGGCCGCACTGGCCGAGCCGGTGATCATCGAGCATTTCAAGCGACTTGGCGTCGACACGGTTGAGCTGATGCCGCTTGCCGCGTGGATCGACGAGCGGCACCTGCCGACCGTCGGTCTTTCCAATGCCTGGGGCTATAATCCGGTGAGTTTCATGGCGCCTGACCCGCGGCTGGCACCGGGGGGGCTGGAGGAAATCCGTGCCACGGTGGATGCGCTGCATGCAGCAGGGATCCGCGTGGTGCTCGACGTGGTGCTGAACCATACGGGCGAGAGCGACGTTCATGGCACCACGCTGTCGCTCCGCGGGCTCGACGAGGCGCTGTATTATCGCCGTGACGGGGCAACACTCATCAACGATACCGGCTGCGGCAACACGCTAGCGCTGGATGAGCCCGCGGTGCTGCAGCTTGCGATGGATGCCTTGCGCAGCTGGGCGATGCGCACCGGCATCGACGGCTTCCGCTTCGACCTTGCAACCGTGATGGGCAGGATGCCAACGGGCTTCACGCCGCATGCGCCGCTGCTCAGCGCCATCGAGCAGGACCCCCTGCTCTCCCGCCTCATCATGATTGCGGAACCCTGGGACGTGGGGCCGGGCGGCTACCAGCTCGGGAATTTTCCGGCGCGCTGGCAGGAGTGGAACGACCGCTACCGCGACGAGGTGCGCCGCTTCTGGCGTGGCGAGCCGCACATGACAGGCGCCTTCGCCACGCGCATTGCGGGATCGTCAGACGTCTTCGGCGGGCAGCACCGCCCGCCATCCGCCGGCATCAACTTCATCGCTGCGCATGATGGATTCACGCTGCGTGATGCGGTGACCTATGGCGCGAAGAACAACGCCGCCAATGGCGAGGACAATCGCGACGGCAACGCGCACGAGCCGACATGGCCGGGCGGTGATGCAAGGGCACTGCTCGCCACGCTGTTCCTTTCCCGCGGCACGCCAATGCTGACGGCGGGCGACGAGTTCGGACGCACGCAATCCGGCAACAACAATGCCTATGCCCAGGACAATGCGACGACGTGGCTCGATTGGGCGAAGGCCGACCAGCGGCTCATCGGCTTCACCGCCGCGCTCGCGCAGCTGCGCCGCGCGCTGGGCCCGATCATGGGCGATGCGTTCCTGACGGACCACACAGCACAGTGGTTCGGCGCCGATGGCGGTCCGATGGGCTGGCAAGACGCGGCGGCTTCGGTGCTGGGCCTTCTGCTTGTCGCAGGTGCCAGGCGTGTGGCGCTGGTCTTCAACCGCGGCGCGGCGCGTGGCCTGGCACTGCCCAGACGCGGCGGCCACCGCTGGTCAAGGCTCTTCTGCTCTGCCGAGGGCGAGGAACTGCCCGCACAGTCCGTCTCGGTCTTCGCCGAGGAACGCATCGCGACGACCGGTGTGGCGGATGACGACGTCGAAGCGCTCGCCATCGCCGCCGGCATCGAGGCGGAGTGGTGGGAGGTCGACGGCACGCATCATCGCGTGAGCCTCGACACGCAGCGTGCGCTGCTTACCGCCCTCGGCCTTGGCTTCGCGACCGCGCACGACATCGAACAGGCCTACGCCACCCTGTCACGCCCGAAGCCGCTGGTGGTCCGGGCTGGCGAAGAGGCGATGCTTCTGCCGCCCGCTGCGCACCGGCGCAGGATCGTTATCGCAGATGAGCAAGGTGGCACACAGACGATCGACGTGGCACCCGGCACGCCCGCGCGCGCCCGCCTGGAGCCGGGCTGCTACCGGCTGCGGGACGGGGACGATGAGCCACGCAGCGTAATCGCCAGCCCCGGCGCATGCCACCTGCCACAGGAGATCGCCGATGGGCACCGGGTGTTTGGCCTGGCCTCGCATCTCTATGCGCTGCGCCACGAGGGAAGCGAGGGGATTGGCGATCTCGAAACGCTCCGCCGCCTTGCAGGCCTGAGCGCTGGCATCGGCGGGCACTATGCGGGCCTGAACCCGCTGCATCACCTGTTCCCGTCTGACCGCAGCCGGGCCAGCCCCTATCAACCATCCGACCGGCACTATATTGATCCCCTCTACATCAGCATCGACAGGTTGCTGAAAATGCAACCGCTGCCGCGGACGGCGGAACTTGCGGTAAGATCCCGCGCCGCTTTCGCAGAGCTCGATAGGTTGCCGCTGGTTGACTACCCCGCCGTGTGGCAGGCCAAGGCGCGATTGCTGGAAGCTGCCTTTGCCGAACTGGGACGAGCACCGGCGCTCGACAGCTTCATGCGCGCAGGCGGTGCGCCGCTGGCCGCACATGGTCGCTTCGAGGCGGAGCGGATGGGCGAAGCGCCCTCGCCCGACCGGATCGCCTATCGTGCCTTCCTGCAATGGATCGCGGACGGGCAGCTGGCGGAAGCCGCCGGTCACAGGAACCTCTATGGCGACCTCGCGCTGGGTTGCGCCTTCGACGGCGGCGAACTCGAGGCCAACCCCACGGCCTTCGCCGCGGGCGTGTCGATCGGGGCGCCACCCGACCCGTTCTCGGCGGCGGGGCAGGTGTGGAACCTGCCGCCATTCTCGCCCATTGCCCTCGACGCGCAGGGCATGGAGCCGATGCGCCGCGTGATCGCCGCCAACATGCGCCACGCCGCGGCACTGCGCATCGACCATGTGCTGGGATTTGCCCGGCAGTTCTGGGTTCCGCAAGGAGCCGAGGGCCGACATGGCGCCTATGTCCGCTTTCCGCTCGACGCACTGATCGCGGTGACGGCCATCGAAAGCCATCGCCACCAGTGCCTCGTGGTGGGAGAGGACCTCGGCACGGTGCCGGAGGGACTGCGTGACAAGCTCTCGGCGACACACATCCTCTCCTACCGCGTGCTGTGGTTCGAGCGCGAGGGAATAGGCTTCAAGCCCGGCGATGACTACCCCAGGCACGCGCTGGCGTGCCTCGCCTCGCATGACCTTCCGACCTTCATGGGCTGGCGCGCGGGGCGTGACATCGAGATTGCGATGGCGATTGGCCAGATCTCGGGCGTGCAGGCCAGCGAGCAGACGGCATTGCGCGGCGAGGAGGATCGCCTTCTCGGCAACCGCACCGGCTATGCGGGCGATGACAGCTTGCTGGCGAGCGCCGCAACGCATGGCTTCGTGGCGCGCACGCCATCGCAGATCATGCTGGTGCAGGCAGATGACCTGGCGGGCGAGACAGACCCCCTCAACGTGCCCGGCACCGACCGCGAATGGCCGAACTGGCGGCGGCGCGTTCACGTGCCCGTGGAGGCACTGGCGGAGGGCCCACTGGCGCAGGGCATCCTGACAGCCGTGAAGCAGGAGCGGGAGACATGAAGCGCCGCGTGGTGATCGAGAAGGTGGAGCCACTTTCACGCCGCTGGGCGCGGCTCGACCGCTATACGATCCGCTACACCCGCAGCGACGGGCGCGAGGATGTTCTCGAACGCGAGGTCCATGACCACGGGCATGGCGCCACGGTGCTGCCCTATGACGCGCAGCGCGGCACGGTGTTGCTGGTGCGGCAATTCCGGCTTCCGGCCTACCTTCACGACCACGACGGCTTCATCATCGAAGCCTGTGCCGGGCTTCTGGACGATGATGATCCGGCGCAATGCGTCATGCGCGAGGCGGAAGAAGAGCTCGGTTTCCGCCTGGCCAACCTGCGCTTCATGACGACCGTCTACATGTCGCCGGGCGCCGTCACGGAAAGGCTTTCCCTGTTCATTGCAGACTACGACCACGCCGCACGCATCGGCGCGGGCGGCGGCGAGGCCCATGAGGGCGAGGACATCGAGGTGCTGGAAATGCCCTTCGACGAGATGCGCCGCATGGTGCAGGACGGTCGCATCGTCGATGCCAAGACGGTGCTGCTCAGCCTGTTCCTCGAGCGCGAACTTGGCCTTCCGCCGCTGTGACGCCATCGCTGCGGATGACGCGCAGGACACCCGCATCCCAGGCGACGCCGAAGCGGGCGCCGCAATAGAGAGGCGCAAGGCATCGATAATCAAAACGCTGCGGCACATAGCCGAGCTTGTCGGCTGCCAGGTTGAGCATCATGGCGGCCTGCAGCGGCCCGTGCACCAGCAGTCCGGGATAGCCCTCTTCCCGGGTGTGGCTGAGATCGTAATGGATGCGGTGACCGTTGAAGGTGAAGGCCGAGAACCGGAACAACAGCAGTGGCGAAGCATCCACCTGCCAGTCTGCCGTGATCTTCTGGTCTGGCCCTACGGGCGGCACGCCCTCGGACGGCGGATCGCGGAACACCAAATCCTGCCGTTCGCGGATTGCGGTTCCGTTGCCATCGGCAATGTCGTGCTCGACCGAGACGAGGCACATCTCGCCGCCGCTGCCTTGCTTGAAGCGAACATCGGTGATGGTGGAGGTGCGGATCACCAGCGCCCCGTGGCGCAGCGGCCGCAGGGTCTCGATGGATCCTCCCGCCCACATGCGGCGTGACTGGGGAATGGGTGGAAGGAACACCCCCTTGAGTTCAGCACCGTCAGGGCCGGTCTCATCCGCTTCCGGTGTGGGGGGTGCGACGCCGAAGTGAAGCCCCGGCGGCGCGATGCGATCACCCGGTTCGAACAGAAATGGTGCCATGGTGGCGCTGTATTTGTCGAACAGCCGCTGCGTGACGGTGTCGATGCGCGTCACGCTGCGGCCAATCCAATCGCTGAAATCGGGCATCAGTAGGACTTCGGAAGGCCGAGCACATGCTCGGCAAGGTAGGACAGGATGAGATTGGTGGAGATCGGCGCCACCTGGTAGAGCCGCGTTTCGCGGAACTTGCGCTCGATGTCAAAGTCCTCGGCGAAGCCAAAACCACCATGCGTCTGGATCGCTGCATTGGCGGCCTCGAAGCTGGCGTCCGCCGCAAGCATCTTCGCCATGTTGGCCTCGGGTCCGCAGGGTTCATCCGCCTCGAAGCGGCGAAGCGCCTCATTCACCATCAGGCCCGCTGCGCGCATGTTGGCATAGGCGCGGGCAATGGGAAACTGGATGCCCTGGTTCTGGCCGATCGGGCGGCCGAACACCACGCGCTCTTTCGCGTAGCCACAAGACTTGTCGATGAACCAGCGCGCATCACCCACGCATTCAGCGGCAATCAGGATGCGCTCGGCATTCATGCCCGAGAGAATGTAGCGGAATCCCTCGCCCTCCTTGCCGATGAGGCTCTCGGCTGGCACGGGTACATCGTCGAACCCGATGCTGGTGGCGGCATGGTTCATCATGGTGCGGATCGGATCAATGGTGAGGCCGTGTGTGCGGGCCTCATGCAGATCGACCAGGAAGACCGACAGTCCGCTCGTGCGCTTCATGCCGTCTGCAACGGGCGAGGTGCGTGCGAGGACGATCATCAGATCGGAATGCTCGGCACGGCTCGTCCATATCTTGCGGCCGCGGATGATGTAGTGGTTGCCCTCACGACGCGCGGTGGTGGTGATCGACGCGGTATCGGTGCCGCTGTCAGGCTCCGTCACGCCGAAGGCCTGCAGCCGCAACTCGCCCAAAGCGATGCGCGGGAGGTAGCGCTGCTTCTGCTCCTCGCTGCCGTGGCGAAGCAGCGTGCCCATCACATACATCTGGGCATGGCAGCTTGCGCCATTGCAGCCCGCCGCCTGGATTTCCTCGAGGATGGCCGCCGCCGCACTGAGCGGCAGGCCGGAGCCGCCATAGGCCTGCGGAATGAGCGCGGCCAGAAAGCCGGAACGCGTCAGCTCTGCCACAAACGCCGATGGGTAGGCCCGTTCGCGGTCAAGCGCGCGCCAGTAAGGGCCAGGGTAGCCCTCACACAGCTTGGCGACAGCGGCGCGGATGTCTTCATGCGTCATGGGTCGAAGGATAGGGCTGCGAGCGTGGCGGCTTCAAGTGGCAGTCCTCACATGTTATGCCTCGTGGAAATACGTTGAGAGAAAATACGGGGGGATACACATGAAGACGCCAAAGAAGATCCTGAACGACCCGCGCCACGCCACGCAGGAGATGATGGAAGGTCTGGTGCTTGGCTATGACGGGCGCGTGAGCAAGGTGGAGGGCCATGGCGCCTTCTTCCTGAAGGAGATTCCTGCCGGCAAGGTGGCGCTGCTGGTGGGCGGCGGCAGCGGGCATGAGCCTATTTTCGGCGGCTTCCTGGGCCGAAACCTCGCGGATGGCGCAGCGGCGGGTGAAGTCTTCACCTCGCCTTCACCCCAGACCATTTGCGAGACGGCACGCGCCATCAACCGGGGCAAGGGCGTGGTCTTCGTCTATGGCAATTATTCCGGCGACAACATGAACTTCGACATGGCGGCCGAGTTCCTCGCCGCCGGGGGGATCGATACCCGCACCATTCGCGTGCGCGACGACGTGGCGGTGGGCGCGCCTGATCGCCCCGATGAACGGCGCGGCATTGCGGGCGACGTGTTCGTGATCAAGATCGCAGGTGGTGCCGCGGCGGAACTGGACAGCCTCAACGAGGTGGCACGCGTGGCGGCGAAGGCCGAGGCCAACACGCGCTCGATGGGTGTTGCCGTTTCGCCCGGGTCGCTTCCTGAATCGGGCAAGCCTACCTTCGAGCTGGGTGATGACGAGATCGAGATCGGCATGGGCGCGCATGGCGAGAAGGGCGTGAAGCGCCAGAAGATGACGACGGCGGACGACATCGTCGACCAGATGATGGCGCCAATCCTGCGTGACCTGCCCTATTCACGGGGTGATGAGGTGGCGCTGCTCATCAACAATCTTGGCTCCACGACGATGTTCGAACTGCTGATCGCCAATCGCCGGGTGCGGCAGATTCTCGAGCGCGAGGGCATAACGGTGCACCGCAGCCTTGTGGGCTCTTGGCTCACCTCGCAGGAGATGGCGGGGTTCTCGATTTCGCTGATGAAGCTGGATGCGGAGTTGAAGCACTACCTGGATCTGCCAGCATCGAGCTTCGGGTTCACGTCGCTCTAAAGCGGCAGGCATTGCTCAAGTTACATCATGCGCGGACTTGATCCGCGCATCCTCTTGTCCCGCTGCCAAAGAAGATGGCCGGGACAAGCCCGGCCATAGTGGTTGTGAGGAAGCAGCTCGGGTTCAGCAAGAACCATCCAGCTTGTTGATCGCTTCGACATTGGCGGCCGACGAACCCTTGGGATCGAACGCCGATGCCAGCCACGTATCCACGATGGCCTTGGCCAGCTCCGGCCCGATGACGCGGGCACCCATGGTGATGATCTGGGCGTTGTTGGACTTTGCCGCACGTTCGGCCGAATAAGTGTCATGCGTGAGGGCCGCGCGGATACCCGGCACCTTGTTGGCCGAGATGCAGACGCCGATGCCGGTGCCGCAGATGAGGATGCCACGCTCATACTCGCCGTCCTTCACCTTGTGGGCGAGGTTGGCGGAGAGATCGGCATAATAGCCGGACTGGCTGAGATTGGTGATCTCGTGCGCAGGCATTGACTTCAGATGCGCCTCGATGACATCGAGGAGGGGCTTTCCGGCGCTGTCGGCGCCCACGGCGATCTTCATGGCTTGTCTCCCAATCTCTTTGTGACGGCGTCGATGATGCCGATGAATCCGGCGGGGTCCCAGGCGGACCTTCCGATGAAGAGCCCGTCAATATCCGACATGGCGGCCAGATCGCAACAATTCTGCGGATTGACGCTGCCGCCATAGAGGATGGGCAGCGGCTGGCCCACAATCTCCGCCGTCAGGGCTTTCAGCTTCGCATGCTGTGCGTTGGCAAAATCGGGATCTGCCGGAATGCCGCCTTCCCCGATTGACCACACCGGCTCATAGGCGAGGATGACCTTGCCCGGCGCATGCTTGCCGACGTCACGCAGGGCATAACGCGTCTGCTTCGCCAGCACGTCCGCCGTGGCGCCCGCCTCATATTCGCTGCGCGTGTCGCCGATGCAGACGAGCGCGATGAGCCCATGCTGCACGGCTGCCGTCACCTTTTTCGAGACCGTCTCATCGGTCTCGCCAAAATGCGTGCGACGTTCGCTGTGGCCGAGTTCGACCAGCGTGGCACCACAGTCCTTCACCATCAGGGCTGAGACTTCGCCCGTCCAGGCTCCGCCGTCCGCCCAGTGCATGTTCTGGGCCCCGACCTTGACGCGGGTGCCGGAGAGGATGCCGGCGACCTCAGTGATGTAGGGAAAGGGCGGAATGACGAAGGGCTGCGCCCTGCCCGTCTGCGCGAAGGGTGACGCCTTCAGCGCCTCGGCAAAGGCGCGGGCTTCGCTCCGCGTCTTGTTCATCTTCCAGCTGGTGCCGATCCACGGCGTCTTCATCAGTTGCATCCTAACTTCGCAAGGGCTGCCCAATAGGACATGGATTTGGGTGTGGCCGCAATCGGGCTGCGCTCCGCGTGCACATCCCATGTTTCGGAGCCCGCTGATATTGCAGCGCAATATCGAATTCTGTTGACGCCAGAGCTTATCTGAAAAATATTGCACCTCAAGAAAAAATTTTCACAAGCAAATGGGAAGACGTTGACGCTTCACCAGCCAGCCCCTCAGGTGGACGAGGAGGCCGCCCTTGCGGCCCGCGCCGCGTGGCTGCACTTCGCTGGAGGCAAGACGCAAGGCGAAGTGGCCGAGCTTCTGGGCGTGCAGAGCACCAAGGCGCACCGCCTCATCGCCAAGGCCCGGGCCGACGGGTTGATCCGCGTTTTCGTCGAAGGCCCGATCTCCGGCTGCATCGCGCTGGAGGAGAAGCTCAAGACCGACTATGGCCTCGCCTTCTGCGAGGTGGTGCCCAACATCGATGAAGGCTCGCTGCCGCTGCGCACGCTTGGCATGGCGGGGGCGCGCTACCTGCGCAACCTCATCGAATCGGCCAAGTATCGCATGATCGGCATGGGCCATGGCCGCACCCTGGCAACTGCGGTGGACCTCATGCCGAGCGTTGCAGCCAATGACACCAAATTCGTCTCGCTGCTCGGTGGCCTGACGCGGCGTTTTGCGGCCAGCCCCTTCGACGTGATCCACCGCCTGGCCGAGCGCACCGCAGCAGAAACCTATGTGATGCCGGTGCCGTTCTTCGCCAACTCGGAAAAGGACCGGCAGGTGCTCGAGGCACAATATGGCGTCTCCGACGTCATCGCCATGGCGCGGGAGGCCGAACTCTATATCGCCGGCATCGGCGAAGTGGACCGCAAGAGCTTCATCGCCACCGCCGGCATGGTGGACGAGGAAGACGTTGAAGAGGTGATGAAGACCGGCGCCTGCGCCGAGATACTCGGTCATTTCTTCAACGAACATGGCGAGCATTTGCCGAATTCTGTGTCCGCGCGCGCCATGGCGCCGCGCTTTTCGGACCTCAAGAGCCACAGGATCGTCGCCGTTGCCGGCGGCACATCGAAAACTCGGGCCATCCGCGCCATTCTTGCGCACGGACTGCTTTTTGGCCTGATCACCGACGAGGCGACCGCAAGGCGCCTCGTCTCGCTGAAACCGGGACGTGAGCCCGGCAAGAAGAACGGAAAACCCGCACCGGGCTAAACAAGAAGACCCCACAAACCAACGGAGGAATGGGAATGTTCGAGAAAGAAAAAGGCCTCTTCGACGCCTTCGTGGCGAAGAAGATCAGCCGCCGCGAAGTGATCAATGGTGCCGCCAAGCTGGGCCTTTCGGCCTCGGCCGCCGGCGTGTTCCTGACCCAGGCGCAGACCCGCGCCATGGCTGCCGACTTTGACTGGATGAAGTACAAGGGCACGAAGCTCAAGCTCCTGCTCAACAAGCATCCTTATGCCGATGCCATGATCGCCAATATCCAGGCCTTCAAGGACATGACCGGCATGGACATCTCGTGGGACATCTTCCCCGAGGACGTCTACTTCGACAAGGTGACGGCAGCACTCTCCTCGGGTTCGACCGAGTATGATGCCTTCATGACCGGCGCCTACATGACCTGGACCTATGGTCCGGCCGGCTGGATCACCGACCTCAACGAGTACATCAAGGACCCGGCCAAGACGAACCCCAACTACAATTGGGAAGACGTGCTGCCGGGGCTTCGCGCCTCCACCTCGTGGAACGGCGTACCGGGCGGCGAACTGGGTTCGGCGGATGCCAAGCAGTGGTGCATCCCGTGGGGCTTCGAGCTCAACAACATCTCCTACAACAAGAAGATGTTCGACAAGGTCGGCGTGCAGCCCCCGAAGAACATCGGCGAGATGATCGAAGTCTCGGCGAAGCTCACGAAGGACCTCGGTGGCCCGTATGGCATCGGCGTCCGCGGTTCGCGCAGCTGGGCGACCATCCACCCGGGCTTCCTCTCGGGCTATGCCAACTTCGGCGAAAAGGACTTCAATGTCGCCGACGGCAAGCTGAAGGCCGCGATGAACTCGGCTGGCTCCAAGTCCTACCACAAGGACTGGGTCAAGATGATCCAGGACTCAGGGCCGAAGAACTGGTCCACCTACACCTGGTACCAGGTCGGCACCGACCTCGGTGCGGGCGCTTCCGCCATGATCTTCGACGCCGACATCCTCGGCTACTTCATGAACGGCGGCGACAACAAGGAAGCCGGCAACCTGGGCTATGCGCCGTTCGCGGCCAACCCGGCAGCGGCTGCCCCCACCCCCAACGTGTGGATCTGGTCGCTGGCCATGAACAATGCCGGCACCCAGAAGGACGCCACCTGGTACTTCCTGCAGTGGGCGACCTCCACCGAGCATGACCTGTTCGGCGCCCGCAAGATGGACTTCGTCAACCCCGTCCGCGCCTCGGTGTGGAAGGACGACGAGTTCCGCGCCCGCATCGACAAGTCCTACCCGGGCTACCTCAATCAGTACGAAGTTTCCGCACCGGGCGCGAAGATCTACTTCACCGCCCAGCCGCTGTTCTTCGACCTCACGACGCTGTGGGCCGAGAACCTGCAGAAGATGGTGGCCAAGGAAATCAACGTCGATGAAGGCCTCGACGCGATGGCCGCCGAAATGGACAAGAAGCTGGCAGAAGCCGGCCTTGGCTAAGTAAGCAGAACTGGCGCGCGGGGCACCGACTCCCTGCGGCAACCCGCGCGCCTTTTCCTCCACCGTCCCACCGTCGAATTCCGGGCCTCCGAATGACAGCCGCCGCCACAGAGATGCGCACCCCCGTGAAGCAGAGCCGCTTCATGCGCCGGGCCCTGCCTTATATCCTGTCCCTTCCGGCACTCCTCATGTGCATCGGGATCCTCATTCCCTTCTTCACCGCCGTCTATTACTCGATGCTGCGCTACCGGATGAACCTGCCCGCCATGAAGGGCTTCATCTGGTTCCAGAACTACATCAACTTCTTCACCGACCCGAAGTTCTGGAACACCGTCTACATCTCGCTCACCTACGCCTTCCTGACGGTGGTTCTCGAGCTGCTGCTGGGCCTGTGCATTGCGCTGCTGCTGCAGCGCCCTTCGCGCTTCAACAACATCGCGTCCATCCTGCTCCTCCTGCCGCTGATGACGGCGCCCGCGCTCGCCGCGCTGATGTGGAAGCTGATGACGCACCCGGACTTCGGTGTGCTGAGCTATCTCCTCACCCTCATCGGCATCCATGATTTCAAGTGGGCGTCTGACCCCGATACGGCCCTGTTCACCGTCGTGCTGGTCGACATGTGGGTCTACACGCCCTTCATCATGATCCTGCTGCTGGCAGGCCTGCGCTCGTTGCCGAAAGCCCCCTTCGAGGCGGCGGCACTCGACGGCGTGCCGCGCAGCTTCGTGTTCTTCCGCATCACGCTGCCCATGCTGATGCCCTACATCATCACGGCGACGCTGTTCCGCCTGCTCGATTCGATCCAGCAGTTCGACATCATCTATGCGATGACGCAAGGCGGGCCCGGCGACAAGCTGCTGGTGTTCCAGGTGCAGGCCTATCTCGACTTCTTCCAGGCCACCAATGTGGGACGTTCCGCCGCCCTCATGGTCATCCTCTGGGCCATCACCTATGCCCTGTCGAACGTCTTCATCAAGCAGTGGCTGAAACTGCGCGAACGCGCCCACGGAGCGCATTGACCATGGACCATTCATCAAGCCTCGAGAAAATCCTGCGCAGCGTGGCGATCACGCTGGTGCTCGTCTTCTTCCTGTTCCCCATCGCCTGGATCTTCCTGATGTCGCTCCAGACGAACGAGACGATCCTGCGCATTCCACCCTCGATCGCCTTCACGCCGATCATCGACAATTACACCGCACTCATCACCGGCCAGCTGCGCACGGCGGCCGGCAGCCTGCAGCTGAACTTCATGCAGAACATGTTCAACTCGGTGCTGCTGTCAGTCTGTTCCGTCGCCCTCTCGCTGGTGCTGGGCGTGCCTGCGGCCTATGCCTTCGCGCGCTTCAAGTTCCGGCTGGGCGAGGACATTGCCTTCACGCTGCTGTCCTTCCGCTTCGCGCCCGCACTTCTGGTGCTGCTGCCTTTGAGCCTTTATTTCAAGACGCTGGGCCTGACCAACACCTATATCGGGCTCATCTGGGTCTATCAGCTGATCTGCCTGCCGCTCATCCTGTGGATCGTGCGAGGCTATTTCGAGGACATCAGCCCGGACATCGAATACGCCTATCGCATCGCTGGCAACAGCTGGTGGAAGACCTTCCTGAAGATCTCGATTCCGCTGGCCAAGCCCGGCATCGCCGCGGCGGGCCTGCTCGCCTTCATCTTCGCGTGGAACAACTTCGTCTTCGCGCTCATCCTGGCATCGGCCGACAAGCAGCCGGTGACGGTGGGTGCACTCGCCTTCGTGACGGCATCGGGCATCCAGTATGGCCAGATCGCGGCGGCCATCATCATTTCGATCACGCCCACGCTGGCACTTGCGCTTTATGCGCAGCGCTACCTCGTCGAGGGCCTGTCCATGGGTGCGGTGAAGGGATGAGTCAGCTCGCAATCAAGTCGCTGACCAAGTCCTACGGCGCCTTCAAGGTCTTCGACGGGCTGAACCTCGAGGCTGACGTCGGCGAGATCGTGGTGATCTTCGGTGGCTCCGGCACCGGCAAGACCATCCTGCTGCGCCTGATCGCGGGTGTCGAGGAACCGACGGCGGGTGCCATCGAGATTGGCGGGCATGACGTGTCCGACATCGCGCCCGAACACCGCGGCGTGGGCATGGCATTCCAGAACTTCGCGCTGTTCCCGCACATGAATGCCTCCGAGAACATCGCCACGCCCTTGCGCGCGGCAGGAGCGGACGAGAGCAAGGTGAAGGCAGGTGTCGCCAAGGTGGCGAAGCTGCTCAAGATCGACCATGTGCTGAACCACAGCCCACGCGAGCTTTCCAACGGCCAGAAGCAGCGCACCGCGCTCGCCCGCGCTCTGGCCGCCGAGCCGCAGATCCTGCTGCTGGACGACCCGCTGCGCAACGTCGACGCCAAGCTGCGTTTCGAGATGCGCCTTGAATTGCCGCGCCTGCTGCGCCAGTCCGGCGCCACGGTTCTCTACGTGACCCAGGACTACAAGGAGGCCATGGCGCTGGCGGACCGCATCGCGGTTCTCGCCAATGGCACCTTCGTGCAGACGGCCACGCCTGAGGACATCTACGTGCGACCCGCCACGCTTGGCGTGGCACGGCTGTTCGGCGATCCTTCGATCAACACGTTCGACACGGTGATCGAGACCGAGGGCGGCACCCATGTGGTGCTGGGCGGTACGCGGGTTCCGGTGGCGGATGGGTATCGCGGATTCGGTGGCCGTGAGGTGATCTTCGGCGTGCGTCCGGAGGCGGTGGAGATCGGTTCCGCGGGCGTTGAGGCGGAGGTGATCGCCGTGACGCCGCTCAACGAACGCACGGTGCTGCTGCTGCAGACCCTCAATGGCTGGGAATTCCTGGCCTCACTGCCGTCGAGCGCCGCCAGCATTCCGGACGCGGGCTCGAAGGTGCGCGCCAGCTTCGCGGCGGTCGGCACCCACATCTTTGACCGCCAGAGCGGAGAGCGCCTCCATGGCTGAGCTCGACATCACCCGCGTCGACAAGATCTATCATTCCCGCAAGGGCGACGTGCATGCCGTGAAGGCGCTGGCCCTTGTGGTGAAGCCCGGTGAGATTGTGGCGCTGCTTGGCTCTTCGGGCTGCGGCAAGACCTCGACGCTGCGCATGATCGCCGGCTTCGAGGAGGTTTCCAATGGCGCGATCACGCTGGGTGGCAAACCCATCCACACGCTGCCGCCGGCAGCGCGCGGCGTGGCCATGGCCTTCGAGGCCTATTCGCTCTACCCGCCGCTGACCATCGGCGAGAACATGTCCTTTGCGCTCAAGTCGTCCAAGCTGCCGCAGGCGGAGCAGGAAAGGCGCGTCACGCACATGGCGGAGATGCTGGAGATCGCCGACATCCTGAACAAATATCCCTCCTCCGTGTCCGGCGGCCAGCAACAGCGCGCCAGCCTTGGCCGCGCGCTAGTGCGCGATGCGGGGCTTTACCTGCTCGACGAGCCGATGGGCCAACTCGAGCCGCAGCTGCGCGCCATCCTGCGCGGCCGCATCAAGCATTACCTGCGCGAGCACAACTGCACGACCATTCTCGTCACTCATGACCAGACGGAGGCCAATGCACTGGCCGACCGCATCGCGGTGATGGAAGGCGGCGTTCTGCAGCAATACGCAACACCAGCCGAACTCAAGGCGCGGCCTGCCAACCTGTTCACCGGCACGTTCATCGGCGAGCCGCCGATGAACGTGTTCACCGCCGATGTGAGTGCCAATGCCGACCGTGTGAGCTTCACGGTCGAGGGCGGAACGACACTCTCCTACCCTGCCTCCGACATCTCGGACGCACTGCGCGGAGTTCTCGCGAAGACGCCGCGCATTGCACTCGGCATCCGCCCCCATGCGCTGCAGCTGGGTGACGGGCCGGTGAAGGGCAAGGTCATGGCCTGCCAGTGGCTGGGCGACCAGACGCATGTGGCTGTCGACGTTGCGGGCCGCACTGTCGTTTCCGTCTCGCAGGAGCGCGTATCACGGGCCACGGGCAGCGACGTATCTCTGAACGTGGCGGCGCGTAACCTGCACCTCTTCGATCCGGCCAGTGGCAATGCCATTGCACATGGGGGCACGCTCGCATGAAGGATGGCGTGCTCATCGGCATCGATGCCGGCACCTCGGTCATCAAGTCCATTGCCTTCACCACGAAGGGCGAGCAGATCGCCTCTGCCGCCATTCCCAACCGCTACCAGACCTTCCCCGATGGCGGCGCCGAGCAGGACATGGCCCGTACCTGGGCCGACACCGCCGCGACGCTGAAGCAGCTCTCCGAAAAGGTGCCGAACCTGCAGGATCGCCTGATCGCCATTTCAGTGACAGGCCAGGGTGACGGCATGTGGCTGATCGACAAGGCGGGCGAGCCCGTGGCACCCGCCTGGCTGTGGCTTGACGCACGCGCCGCCGCCATCACCGAGGGTTTCGTGGCGAGTGCCGACTACCCCGCACACTACAAGCGCACCGGCACGGGCGTGAACGCCTGCCAGATGAGCATGCAGCTTGTGTGGATGACGAGGAACCGTCCCGACCTGCTGGCCCGCGCCACAACCGGCTTCCACTGCAAGGACTGGCTCTATTTCAAGCTGACGGGCGAACGCCGCACCGATCCATCGGAGGCCAACTTCACCTTCGGCCAATATGCCACGCGCACCTACGCGCCCGAGGTCCTCGACGTGCTCGGCATACCCGATACGAAGTCGCTTCTGCCGGAGATCGTCGAAGGCACGCAAGTTGCAGGAGGCCTCACGCCGGAAGCGGCAGCGCTCACCGGCCTCAAGCCGGGCACGCCGATCACGCTCGGCTATGTCGACGTGCTGTGCACCGGACTTGGCGGCGGACTCTATGATCCCAAGGGCGAGACCGGCTGCACCATCGTCGGATCCACCGGCATGCACATGAAGATCGCGCCGAGCGCTGCGCATGTGAAGCTCAACAGCGAGCTGTCGGGCTACACCATGTGCTTCCCGGTGCCGGGCATGTATGCGCAGATCCAGTCCAACATGGCCTCCACGCTCAACATCGACTGGCTGCTGGACTTAGGCCTCGACGTGTTGGCTTCCCAAGGCGTAGAGCGCACGCGTGCCGACCTGCTGAAGGGCCTCGATGCACGCATCATGCAGG
>Ga0114971_10000212_pt1 | contig 37209 bp, 36 predicted proteins | sample M_140625_MF_Meta_FD_87320 | JGI IMG/M metagenome (GOLD analysis project Ga0114971, IMG submission 87320) | Freshwater microbial communities from Lake Montjoie, Canada to study carbon cycling - M_140625_MF_MetaG | ecosystem: Environmental > Aquatic > Freshwater > Lake | place: Lake Montjoie... | reverse complement strand
GTTGATGGGGTAGGGGGTAGTGTGTAAGGTGCGGGATGGTACGAGCTGGCATCGTCGGGCTTCCAAATGTAGGGAAGAGCACTCTTTTTAACGCAGTCACCCGCACACGCAAAGCGCAGGCGGCAAATTATCCTTTTTGTACCATCGAACCTAACGTTGGGATGGTGACGGTGCCCGATGCCCGATTGGACTGGTTGGCCAAACTTTCGGGAAGTGAGAAGATTCTGCCCGCTTCCATCGAACTGGTGGATATCGCAGGACTGGTCAAGGGGGCAAGCCAGGGGGAGGGATTAGGAAACCAGTTTCTCACCCATATTCGGGAAGTGGACGCTATTATTCAAGTGGTGCGCTGTTTTGAAGATGCGGATATTCATCACGTGGCTGGGACGGTGGATCCACTGCGTGATATTGAAACAATTATCACCGAACTGGTTCTGGCCGATCTTGCGACGGTAACTAAGCGACTGGATAAACCTGGAAAAGCGGCCAAGCAAGGGGATGCTCAGGCCAAGGCGGAACTGGCTCTTTTAACTAAGCTAAAGCCACATTTGGATCAGGGTCGTCCCGCATTGACCTTGGAGATGTCGGACGATGAAAAAAAGTTGATCCATGGATTCTTTCTCCTGACCTCTAAGCCAACTCTTTTTGCCTGCAATGTGAAGGAAGAAGAGCTTGGTGTGCTGAGCAAGGGAGAGAGATCAGGCAAAACAGGAGAGCAGGTAAAAAAAGTAGAAGATTATTGCCAGAGCCATTTGGCAAGTAAGTCGGTCATCGTGAGTGCGCAGATCGAGTCGGAGTTGGTTGATCTACCCGAGCAGGAGGGGAAGGATTATTTGGCAAGCTTGGGAGTTAGTGAGTCGGGGGTGGGCGCCTTAATCCGAGCGGCCTATGATTTACTAGGATTACGAACCTATTTAACCACAGGGCCTAAAGAAACTAGGGCTTGGACGATTCATGCGGGTGACCGTGCCCCGCAAGCCGCAGGGGTGATTCATACCGACTTTGAGCGCGGATTTATCGCGGCCGAAACTGTGGGCTACGCCGATCTGCAAGCGGCGGGAACGATGGCCAAGGTCAAGGAGGCTGGAAAACTACGGATCGAGGGCAAGGAATATGTGGTGGCGGATGGAGATGTGATGGATTTCCGTTTTAACGTTTAGGACAACAGCCGATTTGAAGAAAAGCTTTCACCTCGTCCGCCATCCGCTGGTGCAGCACAAGCTGACGTTAATGCGAAAGAAGACGACGAGTGTGACCGAGTTTCGGGCCTTGGCCAGTGAAGTGGCAATGTTGATGGCTTACGAGGTCACCCGCAATTTACCGATGACCACAGAACTGATTGTCACCCCGATGGAGAAAATGCGGGCGCCCATCTTGAAAGGGGAAAAGATGGTATTGGTTCCTATTTTGCGCGCAGGCATGGGGTTGCTGGATGGCATGTTGCAGATATTTCCCTCGGCACGGGTGGCGCATATTGGAATCTATCGCGATGAGCGCACTTTGGAGCCGGTGGAGTACTATTTTAAGGCTTCCAAGACTTTGCGCGGTAGGGATCTGATTTTGTTAGATCCGATGTTGGCCACGGGGAACTCTGCTGTGGTGGCTGTCGATCGACTGAAGGGGGCGCAACCTCGTTCGATTCGATTTATGTGCTTGGTGGCGGCGCCTGAAGGCGTGGGCTGTTTCCAAAAAAGCCATCCTGAAGTGGCGATTTATGCGGCCGCATTGGACAGGAAGCTGAACTCACGCGGATATATTCTACCTGGGTTGGGTGATGCAGGAGATCGGATATTCGGAACGATTTAAAAAGGGAGGCCTGAATGGGGCCATGTCTACGTTGTGGGGTTAGGTGGAGGTCTGGCGGAGGAGGATAACTCCGCCGACGATAAAGCAGAGCCCTAGAACTTTCAGCCAGTGGAAGGATTCTCCGAAATAGAGTATACCGATGGTCGCGACGAGAGCAGTTCCGACTCCAGACCAAATGGCATAAACGGTGCCGACTTCGAGATTCTTTAGGGAAAGAGACATTAGGAAAAAGGTGCCTAGGTAGAAAATGACTACGCCGATAATGGGGAGGGGGCGGGTCATTCCATGGGAAAGCTTTAGGCATAAGGTGCCGCTGACCTCGAAGAGGATCGCAAAGGAGAGAATGAGCCAAGGGTTCATAAAAGAAGTGAAGCGGAAAGTAGGAGAATGAAAAGCAGTGGCTTCTCGAGGTTGAGGCAAGCTTCAAGCGGCAAGGAAGACCCGCAGAAGATAGGATTGGTTTGGATTTTGTTTATGGTTAAAGATGATTGGATGACATTTTGGATCAAACTTTTCACTCTGGCCATGGTGGGTCTGGGATTAGCCGGATGCGGAAGGGATGAGCAGCTCCGAGAGGCGAGGCGAAATGTGGTGATGGTCGAGGTAACCTCGCAAACTTGGGATTATCGATTGCCGTGGAATCCTGGAACTGTGAGTTCGGCGCGCGGAGCGGGTTTTGTGATCGAGGGGAAGCGCATCTTAACTAATGCCCATGTGATTAGCGGGGCGCGGAATATTACGGTGCAACGGGAAGCGGATCCACGAAAGTATCCAGGAAAAGTTCTTCATGTGGCTCATGATTGTGATTTGGCGTTAGTGGAGATTGAGGATTCTGAATTTTTCAAGAGCACCACCGTACTGCCATTAGGGGATATTCCCGAATTGGAGTCGGTGGTGAGCGTTTATGGGTTTCCGATCGGCGGGGATCGGCTTTCAGTGACGCGTGGGGTGGTTAGTCGGATCGATTATAACTCGTACACCCATTCAGGTCGGGAATCCCATTTGGCGATTCAGATCGATGCGGCGATTAATCCAGGGAATAGCGGGGGCCCAGTGATGCAGGATGACAAAGTGGTAGGGGTCGCCTTTCAAGGGTTTCGCGGGGATGTGGCACAAAATGTGGGGTACATGATTCCGACTCCAGTGATCCGACGGTTTTTAAAGGACGTGGAGGACGGGCACTACGATCACTATGTAGACATTGCGATTCGCTGGATGACACTAGAAAACCATGCGATGCGAAAATATCTGAGGCGTCCTGACGATGGGTTGGGTGTGGTGGTGACCGATATATTTTCGGAAGGATCCTCGGATGGAGTCTTAAAGAATGGGGATGTCCTTCTATCGATCGATGGCCATCCAATCGAGAGTGATGGTTCGGTTCGTTTGGAAGGTCAACCCGTGCAGATGGAGGAAATTGTGGAGCGAAAGTTTGCGGGGGATACTGTGTCGCTGGAGGTATGGCGGCAGGAAAAGCTCGAGAAGCTAAGCCTTACGCTGCGTCCTGCGGAAATGTTCTCGATGTATGAGAATCTTTATGAGGAAGCCCCGAGATATGTTTTGTACGGAGGGCTGGTCTTCCAGCCTTTGACGGCGAATTTGATGGCGGTTTTGATGGGTTCCGCGGATTTGCGTTTGCGGCAGACCTATTCGATGTTCGGGCAGGATCAGCTCTATCGAGAGACGCCAGAGCCAGTCGTCTTGACTTCGATTTTACCTGATCCGTTGAATGTTTACTTGCGAGGATTGGCGGGACAGGTGGTACGAGAAATCAATGGGCGAAAGATTCGGACCTTGGCAGATGTCTTGCCTGCGCTGGAGGCAGGAAAAGAGCGAACGGTGATCTTGTTTCAAGGGGATCAACGGCCTGCGGTTCTAAAAAATCGTGATGTAGATAAGGCCATGCCGCGTTTGATGGCTCAGTACGGAATCGCAGAGGTTAGCCGGACAGAGTTGACGAATCGGAGATTAGCGAAGGGTTCTTTCCAAAAGGCGGATTCGAAATGAAAAACTTAATAAGATTAGGGACGGTAACCTTGCTGATGGGGAGCTGTCTTTGGGCGGCTTCGATCGACGAATCGCGGGGGTCATTGGTCCGAGTGCGAGCATCGATACAGCCGTATGATCAGTTTCGGCCTTGGCAAAAGAAGGCTCCCTTTGGGTTGAATGGGACGGGGGTAGTACTGCCTGGAGGCAAGGTTTTAGCGACAGCGGCCTTAGTGGAAAACCGAACAGAGGTAGGGCTGGAAAGACCCGGCTCGGCGGAGAAGTGTGCAGCGGAAGTGGAGGCGATTGATTATGAAGCGAACTTAGCGCTGTTGAGGCCGACGGATACGAAGTTTCTGCAAGGATTTGCGGGGGTCAAGATGGGACCGGCGTTGCGTGCGGGGGATACGGCGCAGGTTTGGCAGTTAGATAAGAACGGAGAAATGCTTCGGAATCAGGCAGAGGTACTTTCGGCAGGTGTGGGCAGGTATCCCGCGGATGAAGCAGGCTTTCTTCTTTATGGAGTGCGGGTTTCTCTGCCGAAGAGGGACGATAGTTATACTTTGCCAATGATGAGGGACGGGATGTTGGTTGGGATGATGATGGGATACGATCGGGATTCGCAGGAAGGGACGGTGATTCCAGTGCCGATGATTGAGCATTTTCTGAAGGACGCTCTGGATGGGAAGTATGAAGGATTTCCGACGTTAGGGGTGAGCTGGACGAGTTTGCGTGATCCCAATCTGCGAGAGGAGTTTCGAGCTCCAAAGAGTGGAGGTATTTTGCTGACGAGGGTGAATATGAGGGGGACGGCTGGGCGTGCGGGATTGAAAGAGGGAGATGTGCTACTCTCGGTAGATGGGTTTGTTTTGGATGAGGACGGAAATTACCAAGACTCTTTGTATGGACCGACCTCCGTGGGAAATTTAATTCGGACGCGGCCGATTGTGGGCTCGCCTGCGAAGTTTCATCTTTCGAGAGATGGCAAGGAGATGGATCTGACGGGAACTTATGATCGCCGAGCCCGAGATGAAATTGCGATTCCCACCTTACAATTTGATGTGGCCCCTCGTTATGTGGTGATTGGGGGCTTGGTTTTTCAAGAGCTGACCGGGGCCTATCTGCAGGAGTGGGGAGATAAGTGGTCGGAGAGGGCTCCGCAAAGGTTGGTGCAGCTTTTTAGTTTTCAACAGGAGATGAATCTGGATCCATCAAAAAAAGTAGTTTTTCTGAGTCAGGTACTGCCTTCCTCGATTACGATGGGTTATTTACAGTTGTCGGGTTTAGTTTTATCGAAACTCAACGGTCAAGAGATCGACGGCTTGAAGAGCTTGGCGGCGTTGACGGATGGGGCGAAAGACGGAAACTTGGTTTTTGAATTTACAGACAATCCTGAGCGAGTTGTTTTAGATGCAGCGGAGGTAAAGACGATGGGGGATAAGATAGGGAAAGATTATGGTTTGCCTGCCTTGCGCCGTTTGTAGTTAAGTGGGGAAACGATGGGCATGGGAACTGGTCGCTTGAGTGGGGTGGGAGTTTTTGATTTTGATGGAACCTTGGTGGATACATTAGGGGAGATTACCAGCGCTCTGAATCGCGTACTGGTCAGGCATGGGCGGCGAGGTTTGTCGGAGGCTGAGGTAAAGATTCTTGTGGGGAGAGGCCCGCAAACTTTATTGCATAGAGCTTGGGGAGCGACGGGGAAAAGTGCGGAGGGGAGGGAGGTTGAGGGTTTGACGGAGGAGTATTTTGCGGAGTACGGGCGGAGGACTGGTGGGATGAGTCGGCCCTATGTTGGGGTTGATGATGGCTTGCGACGTTTGGCCCAGCGGGGGTGGAGGCTGGGAATATGCACAAACAAGGATGGAGCGACGGTGAGGAAGTTGGTGAGGAATCTGGGTTGGGATCGGTGGATTCGAGTGGTGGTGAGTGGAGAGGATAGCGTGCGCAAACCCGATGCGAGGCCACTACTTTTAGCGTTGAGTCGATTGAAAGCAGCTCGAGGGAGGCATCTTTTTGTGGGGGATAGCGGTGTGGATAGGGAGACGGCAAAGAGGGCTAGGGTTGAGGGTGTGTTTGTGGGTTATGGATACGGCGAGCGGGACGGGACAGAGGAGAGATATTTCGGGGCTGCGGTTGAGCTTTTTTCTTGGATGGGGAGAGCGGGTCCGTGAGGAATGAGTTCATGCTGGCAGGTGTTGGCGTGCGCAGGGAGGATTGGAACTAGCGCGATGAAGAAAAACAGTGGGAAAAAGGTTAAAGGATTAGAGAACTCAGGGGCAACCTTGCGCGCATTGGCGATGACGGCCAATGAGATTAGGATCGAACAGGCAGAGCGCCGTTTATATGCGATTCTCGATCGGCATACGCGACTCATCGAGGGATTAACGAAATCGATTGCGGTGGATGATCTTGAAGAAGATATGGAAAAGAACTTAAAGGAAACGAATGGGATGTTGGACGACTGTTTTTGGCAGTTTCTTGGACCCTTGGAGCCAGGAGATCGCGTGGTTTCGGCCTACGACACAAAAATGCAAGAGGGGACGATTGTGACGATTGAAAAGGAGTCGGCGCATCCAGATTACGGATCGGCGGTGGTACAATTCCCTGGGGAGCAGGCCAAGACGGTGGATGTTTGTGAGTTAGTCAAAGTTTGGGGATCGGTCCTTCATACGGAGACGGCAGTACCGGGGCAAAATTAGTATCTACTTTTTGAGTCGCAGAAGCGAGTTGCCGGTCATGGCGGCGGGTTTGGGTAGGCCGAGCATGGCGAGGAGAGTGGGGGCGATATCCGCAAGAATCCCATCGGCCAAAGTATACTTGGCTGAATCAGATGCGACATAGAGCAGGTGGACGAGATTCGTTGTGTGGGCGGTATGAGGGGAACCGTCGGCTTCGAGCATTTGTTCGCAGTTTCCGTGGTCGGCGGTGATTAGTGCTTTGCCGCCTCTTGCAAGTAGAGCTTGGACAACTCGACCGACGGAACTATCGATGGTTTCGACTGCACGAATACCAGCGGCAAGAACTCCAGTGTGACCGACCATGTCGGGGTTGGCGAAATTAAGTATGATGAGATCATCGAGTCCGCGCTCGATACGATCGACTACTTTATCGGTTAATTCGATGGCGCTCATTTCGGGTTGAAGATCGTAGGTGGCAACCTTAGGGGAAGGGGCGAGAATTCGTTCTTCGTGTGAGTTGGGAGTCTCTTTGCCGCCATTAAAGAAGTAGGTGACGTGCGGATACTTTTCGGTTTCCGCCAATCGCGATTGCGAGAGGCCGTGAGCGGCAACAACCTCTCCGAGGAGATCTTTCATTTCGAGGGGTGTGAAAAGATGTCGAATCCCGAGGCGGGCGAAGTCGCTCTCATACGGGGTCATGGTAAAAGTTTTGTTCTTGGGCCGATGAGGACAGGGGAAAAGGTTGAAATCTGGGTCGGTGAGGGATCGGACAATTTGGCGCATACGATCGGCACGGAAGTTAAAAAAGAAGAGAACATCTTGATCGCGAATCAGTGGACCAGCCTGCGGGATAACTTTTATAGGGAGAACGAATTCGTCGGTGATTCCCGCGTCGTAAGAGGTTTGGAGTCCAGCTTGTCCTGAGGCTGCGGGGGTGCCTTTTCCATTGAGAAAGAGGTCGTGGGCGAGTTGGACACGTTCCCAACGTTTATCCCGATCCATGGCGTAGTAGCGACCGATGACGGTGGCGAGGTGGCAACCGGGGATTAGGGCGATTTTGGCCTCCAAAGTTTGCATAAACTCAAGCCCTGAAGTGGGTGAGCAGTCGCGCCCATCCGTGATGGCGTGAACATATATCTCTTTTATTCCTGCCGCAGAAACGATGGTAAGAAGAGCGAGAAGGTGTTCGATATGCGAGTGAACACCGCCATCAGAAACGAGTCCGATCAAGTGGAGGCGGTGACCATGGGAGGCTTGGATAACTTCCTGGAGGACTGGATTGCGGTTGAGAGTGCCATCTTGTATTGCGAGATTGATGCGGGTGAGCTCTTGATAGACGATGCGACCTGCGCCGAGATTGAGATGTCCCACCTCGGAGTTTCCCATTTGGCCCTCGGGCAAGCCGACCTGGAGCCCGCTCGCTTGGAGTCGGGATTGGGGGTAGGTGTCGTAGAGTCGATCATGCACCGGGGTCGAGGCCAGGAGGGTAGCATCTCCTTGGAGGGCGGCGCCCTGCCTGCCTGCTGGGTTGATGCCCCAACCGTCACGAATAAGAAGTAAAACCGGCTTTTTCACTAGAATTAAGTCTACCAAGGCAATTGATAGAATCTAGTGTGGATGTTGGGCGGAGCGGAAAACTTTGGACGAAAGTCATGAATCGGGCGAAGATAGAGAGGTGATCGAATCCTTTGTTTTTAGTGAGGGCCGCCTGGTTAGTCATAACCTTGAGCTGGAAGCTTTACGCTTAGCGCGGGCGGATAAGGGGCTAATTCTTTGGATCGACCTGACCGCTCCCACCCCTGAGGAAACGAAGGAGGTTCTGGAGAGTTTGTTCGAGTTCCATCCTTTAGCGATTGAGGACTGTTTGACTCTGAGTGAGCTCCCTAAGATTGAGGATTACGAAGATTATCTTTATATGATCATGCACAGTGTAGGGCTGACTACGGAAAAGACTTTAAAAATCTCCGAGCTCAATCTTTTTTTGGGAAAAGAGTTTTTGGTGACGTACCACCTTGAGAAAATCCCGGGGATTACTTTGCTTCAGGATCGATTGATCAAGGGAACTGCTCCTCAGGCCCGTGGGGCGGATCGATTAGCTCATCAGGTTCTGGATTATGTGGCGGATTCGTATTTGCCCGTGGTCGAGGCCCTGACGGGGGAGATGGAGGATGTGGAAGACAAGGCACTGGCTGGTGGACGGCGCGAAGATCTTTCCAATCGAATCCTCCGAGCGCGTCGCCGTCTATCGATTCTGCGGCAAACGTTGCGTCCGCAACGGGAGGTAATCTCGCGGTTGTCGCGAGGGGAATCAAAGTTAGTGCGTGCCTTAATGTTACCTTATTTTCGAGATGTACAGGATGCAATGACCCGGGTTGATGAACGTCTGCAGGGCTGTAACGACCGAATGATGGTGGCTTTCGATGTCTACACCAACCGCTCCGCACACGAAGCGAATGAGGGAATTAAGGTTTTGACAGCTTTGACGGCGATCACCATTCCTCCTGTAGTGCTAGGTTCTTGGTATGGTATGAATATTCGCGCCATGCCTGAGCTCGATCATCCGCACGCTTATTTTATTTTAATTGCGGTGACTCTGACTTTGATGATTGGCACAGGGGCATGGCTGAAATCGAAGCGTTGGTTCTGAGTTAAGATAGGAGACTGGTATGAGGTCATCCTTTTTAGAGAAGGTGATTGAGCGGGCGAATCGGGTTACCCCTGAGGCGTTGCAAACCCAGCTGACTCGGCTGGCGGAGGATAAGGGTTTTTTGGAGACGATTTTCAACACGTTGCAGGAGGGGGTTGCGGTAGTCGATGATGAGGGGAAACTGACTTACTGGAATCGGGCGGCGGGCCATCTCCTAGCGCTTCCCGATAACGCAGAAGCGGGCGGTTGGAGTTTGCAGCGTAGTCTGCGTGGGGTGGACTGGATTGCTCTTCTACAAAATCACCAAGTTTCATCAGGGAGCCTTGAGGTAGACTACCCCGAAGCAAGAGTTTTGGACTATTATCTTGTACCTTTGCAGATCGGGGGAAGGGACGGGATTTTCCACGCGGTTATTTTTCATGATGTGACCAAGAGCCGAGCAGAAACTAAGCAGGCTTTGGAGACGGGGCAGTTGGAGGCCTTGACTCTTTTGGCGGCGGGAGTGGCTCATGAAATCGGCAATCCTTTGAACAGCCTTCACCTTCATCTGCAGATTATGGAGAAAGATTTAAAAGGTCTGAAGGATTCTACGGCGGAAAAAATCAAAGAATCACTTCATGTCTGCCAGCAGGAGATTCGAAGATTGGATGGCCTGATCACCCAGTTCTTGCGGGCGATGAGACCACAACCTTTGCAGAAGACAGTGGAGGATCCTGCAAAAGTATTGGCAGAAGCATTGGAGCCTTTGCGGGTGGAGTTAGAGGACCGGGCTATCTTTTTGGAGAAGGTAGTAGCCAAGGATGTGGGAACAGTTCCCATGGATCGAGAACAGATGAAGCAGGCTATTTATAATATTTTACGCAATGCCATGCAGGCCTCGCCGGAAAAAGGAATGATTTGTTTCACAGTGAAGAGAGAATCGGGGTTTTTAGTTTGGGCATGCCAAGACTATGGACCAGGAATCCAGGCGGATGATCTGCCGCATTTGGGTAAACCGTTTTTCACGACACGCCACGGCGGCACGGGTTTAGGGTTGATGATTGTCCAACGGATTGCCCGGGAGCATGGCGGGAGCTTGCAGTTGGAGAGTTCGGTGGGAAAAGGTACGGTGGTGACCTTGCGCATTCCTTTGCATGAGCGCCGTGTTCACTTGCTTGAGGAGGGAGTTATCGAGGAAAGGGAGAAAGTTTTGTGACCGAAAAGAAGCCTAACTTATTGGTGGTGGATGATGAAAAGAACACCCGAGATGCGTTGCGTCGTGGGTTGGCGGATAAGTTTGAAGTCTACGTGGCGGCAGACCTGAATTCGGCCAAAGCTCTTTTTTTGGCTGAGCCGATGGATGCAGTTTTAACCGATTTGCGTTTAGGACATGAGAGTGGACTGGGAATGTTGGAGTTGTGCCGAGCGCAGAGACCTCCGCCAGTCTGCGTCGTGATGACGGCGTATGGCTCGGTGGAAAGTGCTGTCGAGGCGATGAGGCAAGGGGCTTATGACTATGTGACCAAACCGTTGGATTTGGAGCGGGTGGAAGTTTTATTACGAAGGGCGGTGAGGACAGTGCAGGTGGAAAAAGAAAATGTCCAGTTACGAGCGGAACTGAAGCGGTCCTTTGGCCTAGAGCGGATTTTGGGGGGTTCGACTGGGATGAAGGATGTGCTGGAGCGGATTCGGCAAGTCGCGGACTCAAAGGCGAGTGTTTTAATCGAAGGGGAGAGTGGAACGGGAAAGGAGTTGGTCGCACGGGCACTGCATGGACTGAGCTCTAGGAAGAGCGCCCCGTTTGTAGCGGTGCATTGTGCGGCGCTTTCCCCGCAGCTTTTGGAGAGTGAGCTTTTTGGTCATGAAAAAGGAGCTTTTACAGGCGCGGTTGAACGGCGAATTGGGCGTTTTGAACAGGCCCAGGGAGGAACGATCTTCTTGGATGAGATTGGCGAGATTGATACCTCGACTCAGGTAAAACTTCTGCGTGTTCTCGGAGAGCGTGTGATGGAGCGGGTGGGGGGGAATAAGTTGATGGAGGTGGATGTTCGTCTGGTCGCGGCGACGAATCGCAATTTGGAGGCCTTGGTAAAAAATGGGACTTTTCGAGAGGATCTATTTTTTCGGATTCGAGTGGTGCAGATTTTATTGCCACCCCTCCGAGACCGAGCGGAGGATATTCCGATTTTGGCCGAGCATTTTCGCAAGGAGTATGCGCTGGAAAACGGGAAGCCGAGCCTAGAGTTTAGCCGAGAGAGTTTGCAGCTTCTTTGTGATTATCGCTGGCCTGGGAATGTACGTGAGTTGAGGACCGCGGTGGAGCATGGAGTGGTCTTGGCTCAAGGGTTAAAAATCGAGGCAGGCGATCTACCTGCCTCACTAAGGAAAACGGGGCAGGTCTCGAATAGTCGGATGCCTACTCCTGGGGGGAAACTGGAGAAGCTAGAGCTTGAGGCAATCCAAGGGGCCTTGATTCAGACAGGACAGAATGTGACGGCGGCGGCGGAACAGCTAGGAATTCATCGTCGCACACTCCACCGAAAGCTGGCAGGATTGAAACCTCGCAAAGAGAAGAAGAAATGAGCACCTTACAAGATTGGGTTTATAATGTAGAGGCGGGTCCGATCCGGCTTTGGCTGGTGCGGATCGCCTTATTTTTAATTTTGGCGGGGTTGGCGGGTTGGATTGGAATTCGGGAATTTAATGGATTGAGGACGAGTGAGGCAATGGATCTTGCTCAGCAAGCTCGTCAGCTTTCGACGGGAAAAGGTTTTACAACAAAATTCATTCGTCCCTTGTCGCTCTGGCAGATGCGGGCAAAGATGGGGAATGATGCGCCTCCAGTAAGTGCTTTTCCTGAAACTTTAAATCCCCCACTTTACCCGCTAGTTTTAGGGGCTTTTTTCAAAATCGGGCAGGTAACCTCTTTGGTTAAATTCAATCTTTCGGCAGATGATGTGAAAGGTTTCCGGATTTATCCTGCCGACTATCTGGTGCTGGCTTTGAATGTGCTCTTTTTGCTGGGCGCGAGTTTTTCGATTTATGGTTGGGCGGCGCGTCAATTTGATATCGGCACAGGGGTCTTAGCGGTAGTTTTCTTTTTGGGGAGTGCATCGGTATGGGATCAGACGGTAGGAGGTGGATTATCGTGTTTTGTCATCTTTCTCTACGCGCTCTCGGGCTATCTTCTGTTTCGCGGTTGTCAGCAGGGTGAGGGTCTTGAGGATGGTGGGGCCGGAGGAGGGGGAGGTTTATGGGTGGGATTGGCTGGTTTGGTTTTGGGTTTAACTCCTCTGGTGCAGATGATCCAGATTTGGCCTGTGCTGGCATTTACCTGTTTTGGTTTCTACTTTCTGAAGCAGGGTCGGTTTTTTCTTTTGCTCGGGGTGGGAATCGGACTTGCCCTTTTTCTAGCTTGGATGGGAAGGTTATGGTTGATCACGGGGAATCCGTTGGGGTTGAACTGGGCTTACTTCCTTGCGGATTCGGGGAACTATCCTGGTAACTTGGTTTGGAGGACGTACACCTTCGACGTTGATAAAACGGATGTTTGGCGGCGAGTCGGGGGGTCAGTGCTGCGCGGTCTTACTTCGCTTGTTTCGCAAGGACCTGTACTTTGCGGTAGTGCGGTAGCGGGAACATTGGCTTTGGTTGCAATGATGCATGGCTTTCGAAAAAGTTCAGCGGCACAGGGGAGAAATATTTGGGGGGTAACTCTTCTAGCTCTTGTGTTGGCTACGGCGTTTATCTACCGGGGGAACGAGTCGAAAGAGGGTCCTTTGCTTTTGGTTCTGCTACCCGTGGCTTGTGTTTACGGTTCGGCCTATCTTTGGATTATTATCGAGCGGTGGAAGTTGCAGATTGATCTATTGGGGCAGTTATTCGCCATCCTCGTCGCCATCTTGGCCTGCTGGCCTACGCTTTCGCGTTTGGCGTTACCTGAGCCGCCGCCGTTTAATTATCCCCCAACTTATCCGCCTATCTTTTTGTATATCCGCTCCTGGTTTGAGCCCGGTGAGTTGCAGGCTTCTGATCTGCCTGCGGCCGAAGCGTGGTACACTGACCAGCCTACTTTGTGGATACCCTCAACACGGGAGGATTTTCTCAAGATTCATGATCGGGTAACCCCTGTTTTCAGTATACTTTTCACGCCAGCAAGTTCAGATGTGAAGATGTACAGCCAAATGCTGGCAGAAAACTCTGAGTGGAGCGCATGGGCTGATTTGATTCGTCGCCAAAAACCACCCGACTTACCGCAGGCATTTGCCACATCCTTACCTCCAAACAACGACTATTTACTTCTTTCAATTCAAAAAAGATGGAACTAGTTGAAGTTTATGGTCTTAAACTTTTTCTGGAATAATTGAGCACAAGTTATTGGATAGTGATAGGCAAACTGGCACAACATATAGTGTGTTTGCATTGAAATAAATTTCAGAACCACAAGACTTGGGAGATGGCAGACGGCCAAGCTCCTCCAAATCAGACACGGATCATTTTTCAGCTACTCTTGCTTGGCGCAGCTATATTTTCGGCTGGAAATTTATCAGCACAAATTCAAGGATCCGCTGGGCAGGAGGGGACCAAACCATTTACGGCCACCGTCGCTTTGCGAGAGGGCTATGATAGCAATCCGTTGACTCAATCGTACCAGTCCTCTGCGGATGTGGTCTCGTCAACCTACTCCAGCGTCCAGCCTTCTCTCGGATATAATTATACTGGGCTCCAGGCAGACTTGGCTTTGCGATATGATTTCACTGGCACTTATTTTCCTAGCATCAATCAGTCTTATGACTTGCAGTACAGTCAGGCTTTTATTGGGCGTTACACTTATGCTTTTGATCCGCGAATCAGCTTGACGGTTTCGGATAATTTTATTTATAGCGAGCAACCCTTGCCAACTTTGGTCACAGCAGGTTTAGCGCCTGTCGTAAATACGCAGGGGTTTATTAATAATCTGGGAACGATCCAGGCTGATTATCGAGTTACGGACCGTCTGGCGATGATCACCCGATGGAATAATTCGATTTTAAATAGCGATGGAGCGGCTACTTATAATAATGTGGGTGGGATCACCTCGGGGAGCGCGGGCACAAGTAATTACATGAACAACGGGGCTTTCCAGCAGTTTCGTTTGGATTTTTCACCTGAAACGGTGGGAACATTCACATTTGATTATCAGATCTATGATTACCAGAATGATCAGGGGTATCGTGATAATCAGCAGGTATCTCTTTCTTTGGGTGCAGACCAGACATTTACTCCGACGATTACCTTCAGTGGACGTGCGGGTATTCAGTTAAACGACAACTATGGTTTGTCTGATAGCGATTCGACAATTTCTGCGGGAGGGTTGGGCAGTGGGGAGTTGGAAATCGGGGCTTTTCCCTTTGCCTCCATTAGTGCGACTTGGAACTATGAGCAAAGAAGCTTTGTTTCGGGTGGACTTTCAGTCGCAGTCCAGCAGTCCAATCTAGCCACCTCCTCTAATTCTGAGGCTTACACGATTAACGCGAACTGGGATCACTACTTCACCGACAAGCTTTCGGTAATTCAAAGCGTGTTTCTCAATGTGGCGGTCTTCACTCCTCAACTAACTCAGGACCAGACTATCGCCCTTAGTGGGTCTTACCAAGGAAGTGGTCAACAAACGACTTTGACCTATCAGTGTAAGTTCGCTTATGAAATTTTCCCTTATCTATCGGCAGAGTTGGGTTGGAGCTATACAAACTACGGATCGTACTTTGATGTAAATAATGGGAATGGAGGGAGTTATACTAGGAATCAGGTTTACTTGGGTGTTCGAGGAACCTACTGATTGCATAATCGCCTAACTGCAAGTAACTTGGCTTAGTGAATGAGATTCCATCGGCACAGCCAGCCTACGGGTATGGGGCGGGTGTAGCGACTGCAAGTGAGGCCTCGTTTCATGTTAATGATCTATGGCGGGTAATTAAAAACCGATGGCCGACCTCGGTTACGATTATTGTTTTGGTGATGGGTACAGGTTTTGTCGTGACCAAACTCCAGCCCAAGATTTACGAGTCCTCCGCCGTTCTTCGGGTGGAAAAAGAGAACAAGGATCTTCAAGTGTTTTCAAGCAGTTTTGAGGGATTTGATCCGGTTTTCTTTCAAACGGAGTTCGAGATGATCCAGAGCAAAAAAGTTCTCTATCCAGTGATCACGAAACTAGGGGTAGCCAATCGTCTTTCGAAAGCGATGGAGTTGCCGGATGGTTCGATTAACGACGATCAGGCGTTCATGATCTTTCGCAAAAGTTACCTCGAGGTGAGACCCTTTCGGAACACCAAGCTGATTGAGGTTGTTTGCACCAGCGTAAAGCCTGAAGAGGCGGCTTTGTATGCCAATACGATTACTGATTCTTATGAAGAGTTTCGGCGAAGCGAAATCACAGGGCGTAGCGATTCGGGGCTTAAGGCGTTGGATGGAGAGGTGCAAAAGCAGAAGAAACTTGTGCAAGAGGCTGCGGCGAGGATTGAAACCCTGCGGCGAGATTTGAAAATTGATGAGCTGCCTGGCGCTTCCTCGCAGGTTCAGTCAACCACCTTGTCGGATATGGAAATCCAGAGGAAGGAGTCGATGTTAAGTGAGTTAAGGGCCGACATGATCTCACGAAAGGTCCGATTAGAGAAAGTCGCCGACTTGAGTATTGAGCAGCTGGAATCCACTTTGCCCGCCTTGCAGTTGGAGGACTCAACCACCGCCTCCACCAAGCAGCAGTATCTGCAAGCCCTGCAAAATGTCGCTTCGATGCAGAAGCAGGGGTACGGCAAGAAGCACCCCGAGATGCAGGGAGCGATCCGAGTGGTGAGTGAGCGCCGAGACCAGTTAAACAAACTGGTTACAGGAATTCGACGTGCTCTGGCTATCGACTTGAGTGTGGCGCAGGCGAAAGTGGAGGGCTTAGAGAAAGAAGTTTCTGATTTGAGGACGCAACTGCGGGAGGATCGCACCGATCGGTTGGCACCGTATAACGAGGCGCGACGTGATTTCGAAACGCAGAGCCAGCTCTTGGAAGTCTTAACCTCGCGCTACCGCCAGCAGTCGGTGGAATCCAGAATTGAGACTCGACCGGTGCAAATTATCAATCGAGCAGAGCCTGGGGTAAGGCCAATCAAGCCGAACATGAAGCTGAATCTTTCTTTGAGCTTGGTGGTGGGACTCGTCCTTGGATTGAGTTTGGCCTTTTTCATCGAATATTTGGACACGAGTATTAAGACGATGGATGACGTCGAGCGTCATCTAGGTATCAGTGTTCTGGCAGTTATTCCTAAGGGGGCGAAATTCTTAACGAAAGATGACCCGAATTCTCGATTTACCGAAGGTTATAGAATCCTTTGTGCGAAACTAAATCTCACAGGTTCACGGGAAATTGCGCGCTCGATTACCGTGCTTAGTGGTGGGCCTGGAGAAGGAAAATCAACCACTTCCTTTAATTTAGCTTGGGTGTGTGCTCAGAGTGGGATGAAGGTGCTCGTTATCGACGGTGATATTCGGCGGCCTTCGATGCATGGGGCAGTCGATTTGGAGAATACCCTAGGGCTGGGTGAATTTTTGGCGGGTCAGGCCTCTCTGGATGAGCTGATTCAAGCCACTTCGGTTCCGAACTTGGAGATGCTGACGGCGGGAAGTCTCGGTCCGGAGGACTTGGGGGGATTTAGTCGTGCCCGCTTTGCCTCTCTTTTGGAGATATGTCGGGTGAATTACGATGTCATCGTGGTGGATTCGCCTCCTGTGCTCGGAATTAGTGATGCCTCGGTCGTTAGTCAGGAGGTCGATGTGACTCTTCTCCTGATCCAGCATCGACGATATCCTCGAAATGTTTCCCAGCGGGCCAAGCGGGTTATCGAAGAGGTGGGTGGCAAGCTTTTCGGGGTTATCTTGAACAATGTAAACATCAAGACCGACGACAACTACTACTACTATGCGGGATACTCGACCCAGTATGGCTATAAGAAGCGTGCCCCGAGGGCCCGAAAAAAGACGGGGGAAGAACCAAAAGTTGTCGCTGAAGTGATTTCAGCTAATGGTGCGCATCCTGAAATAGCGGAGCAGGTCATCGTCGCTGAATCTGGGGTCAATCCGAGTGAGGGAATTGAGGACGCGGTTGTGCAGGCTCCTCGGGTTACTTACGTGCGCCCTCCAAAGGACGAGGATCTGTTTTAGTCCTTCTATGAAACTGATTCAAGGACCGCTCTGTGCGGTGATGCTGATATCGTCCATGGCTTTGGCTCAATCGCTTAATTTAGGAGGAGGATCAGCATTTAGCACCAACGGGCCTACAGAAAATCCAATCGCGCCGACTGGTTCACCTGCAGTGCTACTCCCCGATCCGATGTCGGGAATCGTTCCGGCTAGTGCAATCTCGGGTACTTCTTCGGACGATATCAGTGATCTCTTGCGTGGGGGCGACACTCTGATTATTCGCCTCACGGGTGTGCCAACAGCAGATCAGGGGATTTTCGAGGTGAAAATTGATGAGGCAGGGAAAATATCTATGCCTCACATAGGAAGCCTGGCCGCCGCCAATAACACCACGGTCACTTTGAAGAAGTTAATTGAATCGACCTACATCAAGGAGGAGATATTCACCAACCCTAACGTAACGGTGGATTTGAAGGAACAAAGGTTCGTCGACGTGACGGGCGAGGTCCGGTCTCCCATGCGAGTTCCCTATACAAAAGATCTGACCGCAATGGGCGCAGTGGCGGCTTGCGGTGGCTTCACTGATTTCGCTAATCGAAGGAAAGTGCGGTTGACACAAAATGGAGTTACGCAGGAGTTTAACGCAAAAGAGATCCAGAGTGATCAGGGGCGCGATATTCGGTTGCGACCGAACGACAAAATTCAGGTTGATCGGAGTATTTTCTGAGGCGAAAGACAGCCTTGTTCGGTGGAACGTTTGACCCGTTTCATGTTGGTCACTACTTGATTGCCATCGCGGCCCGCGAGATGTTTTCTCTGGATAAAGTTATCTTTCTGCCTTGTTCGCAATCTCCCTTGAAATCGGCTCGTCCGATTGCGTCGGATCGGGCTCGGTTGAGCTGGTTGCGTGCGGGATTGAGAGGGGAGGGTTGGGCTAAGGTCTCATCATGGGAGGTCGACCGGCAGGGTCCTTCCTACTCAGTTGAGGCCGCTCGCCATTGGAACGCTCTGGAACCGAAAGGGGAGCTGTACTGGATATTGGGCTCTGATCAATGGTCCACACTGCCGCGCTGGAAGAACTTCGAGGAGTTAGGCGGTCTGGTGAAGTTTCTGGTGTTTCCCCGCCCCGAAATAGCCCAACCTCTTGCTTGTATGAAAATGAAGTCGATTCCTCTTCGCCTTGATATCTCGGCTACCGACATCCGTGGGCGTCTGCAACGAGGCCTATCGGTGAAGGGCTTAGTTTTACCTTCGGTGGAGAAATGCTTGCGACGAAGCAGGGTTTACCGATGAGTGTGGGTGGGGTGGAGTTGGCCCGACTTTGTCGGGAGTCCTCGGCCGAGAAGAAGGCAAAAGACCCTGTGATTCTTGACTTACGTAAAGTGGGTGGCCCCGCCGATTTCTTTCTGGTTGTTTCTGGTGATAATGAGCCTCATCTCAAGGCAATTGCCGGAGAAATTGATCGTGGGGTAGAAGAATCGGGTGGTCGCAAGCCGTATCGAATTTCAGGAAACTCCGCCAGTCAGTGGATTATTTTGGACTACGGAGATGTTTTGGTTCATGTGATGCACTCGGCACGGCGCAATTTTTATCGCCTAGAGAATCTCTGGGGCGATGCGGACCGGATCGATAAGTAGGCCACGTCGTCGACGCGGAGGGTTAACTTTGCCCTAGGTGGCGGGGTGTTGGGCCTGAGGTCACATTTCTTCAAGAGTGGGAATGCCAAGCAAACCCAGGCCATCTTTAAGAATATCACCGGTAAGCCCAGCGAGAGTTAGGCGTGAATCGCGCAAGGCAGAAGAGGCGGCCTTGAGGACTGGGCAGGCCTCGTAAAACCGATGGTACATGCTTGCGGTCTCGAAAAGATAACCACAGAGATGGTGTGGGCGGCGATCACTAGCGGCGAGAGCAACGGCATCCCCGTAAAGTAGAAGTTGGCGAGCCAACTCTTCTTCCGCTTTCTCCTCAAGCCTGATCGGGTGGACTGGAGTGGTTGTTATTTCTGCTTTACGCAAAATCGCTCGGGTGCGTACGTAAGCATTTAGGATGTAGGGGGCGGTGTTTCCATCAAAGGCGAGGAGCTTTTCCCAGGTGAAAACATAGTCCAGGTTACGCCCTGGCATCTGATCCGCATATTTAAGGCTGGCGATGCCCAGGCACTCGGCTTTGGATTCAAGAAGGTCGGGAGCGAGGTCGGGTCTTTTTTCTAAGAGAATTTTCTTGGCTCGTTCTTTCGCTTCAGCGAGGAGATCGACGAGTTTGAGGGGCGTGCCATCGCGGCTTTTCAGTGGTTTTCGGTCGGGGCCAAGAATGGTTCCGAACCAGACGTGTTCTAGGGCGATTTTTTGAGCCCAACGCTGGGCCGTGTCGAATAGCCAGCGAAAGTGGAGTTGCTGTCGACCATCGGTGACATAGAGAATTCGGTCGGCATGGAGATCGCGAAGGCGAGACCGCAGGGCGGCTAAATCGGTTGTTCCATAGAGAAAAGCCCCGTCCGATTTTCGAATAAGAAAAGGCTCTTCGGCTACGGAAGGGTTAGAAATGACTACAGCGCCCTGACTATTCTCGGCGATTTTGAGGCGGAGAAGCTCCTCCACAATGCCAGGAAGTTCCTCGTGGTAGGAGCTCTCCCCTTTTTCGAGGTCGAAGGTTATGTTGAGGCGCTGGTAGACCTCGCGGAAGTGCTCAGAAGAGCGTGCACAAAAGAGTTCCCAATCGCGCCGCCGTTCTGGATCTCCAGACTGGAGGGCGGCCAGTTCGGCGCGGGCTTGATCCATTTTTGCTGGGTCCGACTCTGCTTCCTGGTGACCTTGTTTGTAAAATTCTTCGAGCTGTTGGATGGCGTTGGTGGATGAGATTTCGGGACGACCTGCGGCCCTGTAAGCAAGGAGGAGTTTTCCGAATTGAGTGCCCCAATCTCCGAGGTGATTGATGCGGACGACCCGATGGCCGATTCGTTTGAGCAGACGGGCGAGAGTATCTCCAAGAAGGGTGGAGCGAATGTGGCCGACGTGCATGGATTTAGCGATATTGGGAGAGCTAAAATCGACCACGATGGTTTCTGGTTGAGGATCTAGTTCGACTCCAAGGGAGGGATTCGCGCGAAGGTTCTGCGCGGCTTGGGCGACGGCTTGGGGGGTGGCCCGATAGTTGACAAAACCAGCTCCTGCGACGCTGGGTTTCTCCCAATCGGTAGGGGGTAAGCACTCTTCAGCGAGGCGGGCGGCGATTTCACGCGGATTACCACCCGTCTGCTTTGCTGCAACCATGGGGAGGTGGGTTTGAAAGTGGCCATGGCGGGCGTCGGCACACGTTCGGATCCAAGGTCCTTGACCGATGGTTGGAAAATTCGCGGCAGTCCAGGACTGGACCCGCGCTTCGAGTTCAGCACGCAGGGACATTAGGGGAGTCGGAGGAGTTCGAGAATTTCTGCTGAGCCGAGGGCTTGGAGGATCTTTGATTTAATACCGCGCCGATTAAAGAATTTGGCCACGGTGGCGAGAGTTTGTAAGTGTGTTTGATTCTGATCTGGCGGTACGAGAATAAGAAAAAAAATGGTAACAAGCTTGCCGTCCATTGCTTCACAGGGGACCCCTTTGGGGCTACGAGCGAGAAGAGTACACAGAGAGGGCAGTTTAGGAATTGTAGCGTGGGGCAGCGCAAACCCTCCGCCCATGGCAGTGGTCATCTTATCTTCACGAATCTGCAACGCCTGCAGACTGGAGGGAATGAGGTCTTTGGAGATAATTCCTCTATCTGCAAGATGTTGAAGCATAAGAGAATAAGCGCTTTTTTTATCCTCTGCTTGGAGGTCGGGCATTAAATTGCCTTCAGTGATGAGATCGGAGACGAGCACGAGCAGATGAATTTAGGCGGGATGGGGTAGGTAGCGCAAGAGTAGCCCTGATAGACAATGAACGATTTGGGTATAGGTCCATGCCCATTCTGAGCCGAGAAGATTGAGGGTTTGGCTAGCGGGGGTGGGTCGAAAAGCGGCCCAAGTGAGAAGGGCAGCCACAAGTAGGTTACCTAGGGCAATGAGGGTTAAAGAAAAGATTCGGCCGTAGACGAGGAAATCGGGTTGGCGGGTGGGGATGAGAGCAAAGGTAAAGGCATAGTGGTAGCCCCAGATTGCCCCCCAAATTCCCAAAAAGGGGATGGGGTAGTGAGCGGCATCAGGCCAACAGCGGGTCCCTGCCAGCCAGAGAACTCCTGCTCCCAAAGGATAAAAAGGAAAGATGTAGGGGGCCAAACTGATCCAAGGTGAAACCCGGTCGGCGACGACTTTGCCTCCTTGGTCGCCCACGTGGAGAGAATGAACTCGGCCTCCGCTACACCAGACGGCGAGAGCGTGGGTAAGTTCATGTCCGAGGACGTAAATACCCCGCGGGCGGGGAAGAAAGAAAAATGCAGCCCAAGCCAAAACCAGACCCGAACCGAAAGCAGCTGAACCCATCCAAGGGAAGCTAGGATTTGCCCAAGCCCCAAGTATCAATCGGTGGAGGAAAAGCGCGGTGGCGAAAATCCCTGGCCAGAGCGTGAGGGAGAGAAAGAAGCGAAGTAAGTTCATGGATTGACGCCCCCCCCCAGCTTCGGGCAGGATTTGAGGTTATGGCCAACACTGCTTCTGCTGCAAAACAAGCCCGAGCCTCCATTCGGCGTCGGGTGGTGAATCGTCGTCTTTTGGATAATGCCCGACTGGCGCAAAAGAAGCTTCTCTCGCTGATCACTGCTGGGAACAAGGATGAAGCCCTGAAACTTTTCCCTGAACTGCAACGTTGTTTGGACCGAGCGGCAAAAGGGAAGGCCATCCATCGGAATCGTTCCGCGCGGATTAAATCCCGGATCTCGCTCAAACTTCGCTAAATTCATTCGTGACCGCCTAGAAGGCGGGAGACTTGAATCCACGTATCGATCCCAAAAAATTCACGGGCCTGCTGGGCAGCATTTTCGGCCTCTTCTTTTCTAGAAAACAGACCAAAGACGGTCGATCCGCTTCCACTCATCCGCGCTGCGAGGACCGCGGGCTGTTTCGCTAGCCACTCGCGAGCGGAGGATATCCAGAGGAATTTTCTTTCGACCGCAGGCTCGAGATCATTCCGAGGACGAATTTCATAATCTTGGCCCTCGAGCGATTGTAAATGTAGGATTGGGCCTTCCGATCCAGCTTGAGGATTCTCGGCATAGCGGGCGTAAGCAAGTGCGGTGGGAGAAGCAAAACCAGGATGGAGCAGGACAGCCCAGGGTAGGTGGGTCAAGTGGACAGGTTGAAGGATTTCGCCCCGACCTGTAGCACGCGCTGAATAGGGCTGTAGAAAAAAGGGAACATCACTCCCTAACTCCGCTCCAATCTTGCTAAGCTCGGCATCGGTGAGTGGAAGAGACCAAAGCTCTCGAAGAAGAAGAAGGGCGGCAGCGGCGTCACTACTTCCGCCTCCTAGTCCTGCACCTTGGGGGATGATTTTCTCGAGTCGGAGGTGGGCCCCAAGATTCGGAGCGTGGGATTGCAAGGCGCGGGCGGCACGTAAAACAAGGTTATCTGCTCCTGTTGAGAGATTGTTGTCACCCTCAATTTGTAGAGACAGCTTTCCGTCGCTCGTTAGCTCCGCATGCAGATTATCGGCGACGTCGACACGAATAAAAAATGTATCGATGGGGTGAAATCCGTCGGGACGACGTTTCTGGAGTCGAAGGTCTAGATTAATTTTAGCGTGGGCGCGGATTGTCATGGGTGACTTATCCCGATTAGATAGTGAAGATGACATCCGATCAGTTGATCCTCGCATTGGACGTGGATACGGCGAAAGAGGCGCTGCAATGGGCGCATCGCCTGAAAAGTCGGGTTGGGACATTTAAAGTGGGCCTGCAGCTTTACCTGCGAGGAGGGAGCGAAGTTCTGTTGGGATTGCAAAAGCTGGAAGTCCCTATTTTTTTGGATCTTAAGTTTCACGATATACCTAATACGGTAGGACAAGCGGTGGCGGCGGTGGCGCACTGGCGTCCTAGGTTTCTAACCGTCCATACTTCTGGGGGGCGGGGGATGATGCAAGCGGCCGTGGCTGCAGCTCCCGCTGAGACCAAGGTACTTGGAATTACCATACTGACTAGTTTAGCTGATGCAGATGTCAGTGCTATGGGATGGACGGGTGGGGTTGCTGAAACGGTTGAGCATTTGTCAGGGTTGGCCAGAGAAGCAGGGTTAGCGGGAATTGTCTGTAGTCCCCATGAGGCAAAAAAGGAGCGGGCGACATGGGGCAAAGTTGGGGAGATTGTTACTCCAGGGGTTCGGCCTCCTGGAGCAAAGACCGACGACCAAGCTCGGTCAAAAACGGTGGCGGAGGCAATCAACGAGGGTGCTAGTCGTGTGGTGGTGGGGAGGCCTGTTCTTCGCGCGGCAAATCCAGAAGAAGTCCTTGATCTCATCTTGGAAGGAAAGGGATAGGAATTTAGAATTGGATCAGATCGGTTACATGGAAAACCGTGGCCCAAGGTAAAGACCGCGGGCCACAGGATCATTAATCAAGAATTCCGCATTTCCTTCGCTCTCCACCTTGCCTTCACAAATTAAGTAGGCGCGACTAACGATGGAAAGAGTCTCGCGCACATTATGATCAGTGATGAGTACTGCGATTCCTTTTCTCCGCATGGTGAGGATGATTTGCTGAATATCATAAACGGCGAGCGGATCGACGCCGCTAAAAGGCTCATCGAGAAGTAGGACGCTCGGGCGGGTAACCAGGCAACGGGCAATGGCTAGGCGGCGTTTCTCACCCCCTGAAAGTTGGATGGCGAGACTTTTGACTAAGGCATCAAGGCCTAGTTCGACGAGTAGTTCTTGGCAACGCTCTTTTCTCTCTTGGTCGGTGATCGGAAGTGTCTCAAGAATTGCCATGAGGTTTTCCTCTACGGTTAGACGCCGAAAAATTGACTCTTCCTGAGGAAGGTAACCGATCCCACGTCGGGCGCGTCGGTACATTGGCATGCCACTGACATCTTCCCCTGCAAAAGTAATTGAGCCCGCGGTTGGGCGGACAAGACCTACCAACATATAGAAACTGGTGGTTTTTCCGGCACCGTTTGGGCCGAGTAGTCCGACGACCTCGCCTGCGCGAATATTTAGATTCACTCCATTTACTACATTCCGATCCCCATATCGTTTGACTAAGCCATCGCAAGAAAGGATGGACTCTCCGGCGAGAGGCTCCGCGGTGGGAAGGGGGGTGTTCAGGGGGCCTTAAGCTCGACTGAGCTTTTCCCTTCGGTCGTCATCTTATCATCTTCCGGATAGATGATAATTTTATCGGCTTTGACGACTTTCTTGTCACTGGTGGTGACCTTAGGTTGACGGGTAACTTTTAGGAGGATGAGTTTTTTGTCGACAACCTCGTAGACGGCTTTTTCGCTCGAGGTTTCCGAGGAACCATCTTTCCGCTTGATGATGACATCATCCCTTGCTTCGAGAGATTGAACCGCATCGTTATCGGCAAAGAAAACAGTCATTTCCTTTGCGGTCATGGTGAAGCGTGGTTCGTCGACAGTCACATTACCACGGAAGAGCCCCTGTTTTTTGCCCTTCTCTTTGCCAAGATTAAGATCGAGGGAATCGCTCGTGATTGTGGTTAGTCCACTGGTTGAGGGGGCAGGAATCGCAGTGCCTGGAGTGGACTCTTCGCTGTAGAGCCACGATCCCAGTAGAAGAAGAGTGAAAAAGAGGAACTTCATGGTGCAGTACTGGAAAGAACCACGCGGACTCGATTATAAAGGGTTCCATTCGATTCGGCGACGTTCCAATCGATGCCATTGGAGGAGATGAGGAGAGTGGGGCGTTTCACTATAATACCGCTGTCGGTCGTAAGGCGGTTTTCTTTGCGCCAAAAATCGCTTCGGGTGGCAGTGATGGTGGTCTCGATGGAGCCTTCCGAGTTGAAGAGCTCCACTTTTAGATCCTCGATTTTGAGCTGATTTGGGCTGACGACGGTAGCGCGTTTCCCATGAACGACTGCAGTTTTCCGACCGCTGGCATCGGTCTGCGGGAGGGCAAAGTTCTGGATGACTGAGCCAATAGGGAACTCGGGTCCGTTGGCTGCGGAAAGAGGCAGGACTCCACTGAGAAAAATGTAAAAAAAGATAGCTTTAGGAAATTGCATATAAAATCCGATTGATCTGACGGAAGAGTCTGCCGGCATGGCTTAAAGGGAGCATGCTTTCTTTATCCGATAGAGCTTTTTTGGGATGCGGATGAACTTCGATAAAGAGCCCATCGATACCCACTGCGACGGCGGCTCGTGCTAGAGCTGGAATAAAACGGGCTTCGCCTCGTGTGATGTTGCCGCCTGCGGGTCGCTGCACAGAATGAGTGGCATCGAAAATAACCCGATGGCCCTGGTCTTTCATCGTGGCTAAGCCTCGCATATCCACCACGAGATCCCCATGGCCAAAAGTTGTTCCTCGCTCCGTAATCCAAGCATTACGGCATCCGCCACGGCGAAGTTTCTCCATGACTGAATTGACCGCGGCAGGAGAAAGAAACTGGCCTTTTTTGACACTGACCCCTTTGCCGGTGCGAGCCGCCGCAAGAAGCAGGTCGGTCTGGCGGCAGAGAAAAGCTGGAATTTGTAAGATATCCACCACTCGCCCGGCCAGCCTGGCTTCTTCGGCGGTGTGGACATCGGTGAGAATAGGGACCTTGAGTATCTTTTTTAGTGCAGTCAGTTCCTGAAGGCCTTTCTTGAATCCTGGCCCTCTTGGAGAGCTGATTGAGGTGCGGTTAGCTTTATCGTAGCTCGCCTTAAAGACATAGTCCCAACCAAGCTCTTGGCAGAGATCGCGCAGGGTGCGCCCGATAAGAAGAGAGGTGGCGCGTGATTCGAGTACGCAAGGACCTCCGATTAAAAGAAATTTGGATTTAGTTGGCTTGGGCATGGAGGTGAGCGGCTTGGGCAAAGCCGCGGAATAGTGGATGCGGGGCATCTGGCTTAGAGCGAAATTCAGGGTGGAATTGGCAGGCGACAAACCAAGGATGATCTGGAATCTCGATGCATTCGACTAAGTTGCCTTTTGGGTGAATACCACTGATGCGAAGGCCTGCTTTTTCTAGGGTCTCGCGATGAAGATTATTGAATTCGTACCGGTGCCGGTGTCGCTCCTTGATCTCATTTTTGCCGTAGGCTTTATGTGCGAGTGAGCCCACGGTTAGCTGACAAAGATAACTACCGAGTCGCATGGTAGCTCCTTTATCTCCGTTAGTGCTTTGCCCTGGCAGAAGGGTAATCACGGGGTCCTTGGTCTGCGGGTCGAACTCGGAACTGTGAGCCTTCTTTAGACCTGCGAGGCTTCGAGCGAATTCGATTACCGCCACCTGCATGCCAAGGCAGAGGCCAAGATAAGGAATCTTTTTCTCCCTTGCATATTGTACGGCAGCAATTTTACCTTCGATTCCGCGCTCACCGAATCCGCCTGGGACAAGGACTCCATCCACTCCTTTAAGAAAAGCTTCTGCTCCCTGTTTTTCTATCTCTTCCGCATCTACTTTGATAAGATCCACACCGGTATCTTCGCCCGAGGCGGCATGAAAAAGGGCTTCAGTAACGCTTTTGTAGGCATCGGGCACGCCGAGGTATTTTCCGACCATGGCCACCTTTGCGCGATATTTTGGGGAAATCATCCGGCCGACTAGCTTTTCCCAATCCTTTAGATCGGCAGGGGGTGCTTTTAAACCTAAATGCAAAAGAACAAGTTCGTCGAGCTTCTCGCGGTGTAACATGAGGGGAACTTCATAAATTGTATGTTTCACGTCCTGTTCTTCGATGACTGCATCTACTGAAACGTTGCAGAAATTGGAAATCTTTTGACGGGTTTCTAGGTCGATGGGGTGTTCGCTGCGACAAACGAGAATCTGAGGTTGGATGCCAATCTCTCTCAACTTTGCCACACTTTGCTGGGTGGGTTTGGATTTCAGCTCTCCCGCAGCCTTGATAAAAGGAACCAGAGTGACGTGGATAAAGAGGCACTGCCCAGGTCCTTTTTCAAGCGCGAACTGGCGAAGGGCTTCGAGAAAGGGTAGTCCCTCGATATCCCCAGTCGTACCGCCGATTTCCGTGATCAGAATATCGCAATCCTCATGTTGCCCCATATGATTCAACCGATTCTTAATTTCGTTAGTCACGTGGGGAATGACTTGGACTGTTTTGCCGAGATAATCACCCCTTCGCTCTTTCCGTAAGACTTCTTCGTAGACTTGGCCTGCAGTTAAGTTGTGTCTCCGCGTCAAGTGACATGAGGTAAAGCGCTCGTAGTGGCCGAGGTCTAGGTCGGTCTCCGCTCCGTCCTCTAAAACATATACTTCGCCGTGCTGATAGGGGCTCATGGTCCCAGGATCTACGTTGAGGTAGGGATCGAATTTCATTAGTCCGACCTTTAGACCACGCCTCTCCAGAACTGTTCCCAGGGCGGCCGCGGTCAGTCCTTTTCCCAAGGAACTGATTACACCGCCGGTAATAAATATATATTTCATATAGAGACATTTTTGGCGCGGTCTGCCAGGGCTCGTTCCGCGCGTGGCACGTCCCCCGGCGTGTCCACACCAACGGATATGAAGGTAAGCGGCAGAACTTGAATCGCAATCCCGTTCTCTAAAGCACGCAACTGTTCGAGGCGCTCACGAATCTCGCCAGGGCTGGGCTGAAGACCAACAAATTGCTGCAGGGTGGCTGGTTGGAAGGCATAAATTCCGATGTGCTGGTGTGACCATGTGGCAGCCTCCTGCGCGCTCGCCAAGCGCCGAAACCCGACTGCCTTTCCAGTTAGATCGAAGGCTACTTTGACGACATCGGGTTTATTTAAGTCCAAGGGGGAGGAGAGCGGTGTGGCTACAGTGGCCATGCCGAAAGAGGGACTTAAACCTTGAATTATTTGAGATAAGAAAGAGCCTTCAATCAGGGGTTCATCTCCTTGAATATTTAGAATCCAGTCCGCTTTTTCTCCTAGGACAGCCTCAGCAATCCGATCTGTTCCCGAGGGATGGTCGGATCGAGTCATTTTAACTTCGGCCCCAAACTTTGTCGCGAGGCTGGCAATTCGTAGGTCATCGGTAGCGATCAGCACCTTGGCAATCGCGGAGGATTGGCAAGCACCCTCCCAAACCCATTGCAGGAGTGGTTTGCCTGCAATCATCGCGAGGGGTTTGCCTGGGAAACGGGTCGAGCCGTATCGAGCGGGTATGACTGCAGTGATTCTGGGGTGAGTCACAGGGGCGACTCTTTCGATTTTAAAATCCAAGCGGATGCAGCGGGCCAGTCTTTAGCGGAAAAGGTAGCGAGTTCGGTGCATGCTTTTTCATCTCCTGGTTCAATCCGAAGTTTCAGAATAACTGTACGACAACCCGCGGCGTGACCTGAGTGAATGTCGCTGAGTCGGTTGCCAACCATAAAAGAGTTATTTAAAGACAGGCCGTGCTCGACTGCAGCTTCTTGCAACATGAGCGGTGAAGGTTTTCTTCTTTCATCGTAAGGATCGCCTGGTGCGGCGTAGCAGTGGGTGAAGGCGGTAATGATCCCTTTACCCCCGAGAAGTTCCTCCATTTTCGCATCGACCGAGCGGACTTGCGCTTTACTAATGAGTCCGCGGCCCACTCCGGATTGATTGGAAACTACAATTAAGAGCAAGCCGGCTTGGTGAAGCTGGGTGATGGCTTCCTTGGCGCCTGGAAGAAGTTGAACCTGAGTAGGGTCGCCGAGGTAGGGAACGTTCTCGATGAGCGTATCGTCGCGGTCGAGGAAGACGGCTGCCTTAGCCATGGTTCCGGGCTACTTCCATAATTTCTTCTGGCGTGACCGTGGCGGTGCCGAGTTTCCCAACAACAATCCCTGCGGCCAAGTTGGCTAGCTCGGCGGAAACCTGTCCGCTCAAGCCCGCGGCCAGTCCCGCAGCTAAGACAGAAATTACCGTGTCGCCTGCACCGGATACGTCGTAGACCTCGCGAGCTCGGCTAGGAATGGAGTAAGGCTTTTCATTATGCTGGAAAAGAATCATGCCATTTTCACCAAGTGTCAGAAGAAGATTTTGGCAGTTCCACCGGATAAGGAGTTCTTCGCCCGCTGCGATCCAATCTTTCGGGTTGGAAGAGTCGGGTTGCCCTAAAGCTCCGAAAGCCTCTGCTCGGTTTGGTTTTACTAAAGTGGCTCCATGCCAATGGAGGGGGTTGTGGACGTTGGGATCGACGGCGGAAGGAATCTTGTGTTTGCGGGCGGCTTCAAGGAGGGAGTCGACGAATGACTGATCGAAGAGGCCTTTACCGTAATCTTCCAGGATAAGGGCATGGCAGCGGGGGAGAACTTGCAATGCTTTTTTAAGGACGGCACCTCTCTCTTTTGGAGATAGATTGCTGGGTTCCTCCCGATCCACCCGCACGACTTGCTGGTGACGAGCGAGAATTCTGGTTTTCCGAATGGTGGGGAACTTGGCAGAGCGACAGACGCCTGAAGTTCCAATCTTGGTATGGCGGAGAAGAGTCAGGAGGTGTTGTCCCGTGGCATCTTGACCGATGCCGCCGCTTAACTCGGCATGAATTCCTAGAGCCGCTAGATTTCGTGCGACATTCGCTGCGCCACCCGGGTAGGACTGTTCGCGTTCGACATGGACCACGGGTACGGGCGCTTCGGGAGAAATTCTTGAGACGCGACCATAAATAAACTCGTCTAGCATGAGGTCGCCCACAACGAGAGCGCGTAGACTTCGGAAACGGGTTAGCGTCGATCGGAGGCGGGCAGGGGAAAGATGGAGATAAGGTAGGGGTGCCATACCTGGATGATGCCGAAAAGTAGGGCACTGGGCAACGCTCCCCTATGCCCTTGGAAAAGGGCCTTGGGATAGGTAAAGTCTGGGAATGCGCTTCGATTACCACATGCACACGCCGCTTTGTGGACATGCCGTAGGGCATCCGCGCGAATACGCTGCCGAGGCAGTCCGAAAAGGTCTGCAAGAAATTGGTTTTTCAGAACACAATCCTATGCCCTCAAAATTTGATGATTGGCGAATGGATTTAGCTGACTTTCCTGAGTACCTACGTCTTGTCGAGGAAGCGCGTCTAGAATTTCCCCAACTTCCGATCCGATTAGGTCTGGAGTGTGATTTTATTCCTGGAAAAGAGGGGTGGATCCGAGAATTAGCGACGAAAGCCCAGTTCGACTATTTCATTGGAGCGGTCCACTACATCACGCCTGATTGGGATGTAGATAATCCTTTGAAATTAGCGCGTTGGAAAGATCAGCCCGTCGAAGAAGTCTGGACGAAATACTTTAAAGCGATGACGCAAGCCGCGCAAAGCTGCCTCTTTGATTTCATGGCCCACCCTGATTTAGTGAAAAAATTTGGTCATCGCCCTAAAGGAGATCTCCGTACTTACTACAAAGAGACTCTCGATGCGATCGAGGCGGCTGGAATTGCAATGGAGGTCAGCACCGCGGGTCTCCGGAAGGAGGTGATGGAGATTTATCCATCCAAAGTATTTTTAGAAGAAGCATTTCGCCGGAGGATTCCAATTTTAATTTCATCTGATTCCCACGCACCCCATGAGGTGGGTTATGAGTTCGATCGGGCGATCTCTCTGGTTCGGGAGGTTGGCTACAAGGAACTCAGTGCCTTCCACAAGCGACAGCGGAGTGCGGTGCCTATCGGCTAAAGGCTCATGACAAAGATACTTTTTCCCCTGGTGTTATGCTGGGGCTGGCGCCAATGGAATGGTGGGCTGGGCATTCTCCCTCAAAAAAAGGCGCGTTGAGCAAATCCGATGCCGCCCTAAATGGGATTCTCGAGTATAAAGAAAGCTATCGCAGAGGCTATTTGCCCGATTCACCAAGCGTCTTGAGCTGACGATCTGTCACAAGCCAAACTAGACCGTTCTCCTTCGCCAATTTCTTGGACAGCGCCTGCCCCTGACGCGTCTTTGGATACTCGATGAGCAACACGGGCTTCTTTGCCCAAGCCAATAATTTCAAATGTCCGAGGATTTCATCTGTGTGCGAGGCGGGCTGGAGTTCTTTTCCATTGGTGAACAGATCCTCGATGCCTTGGGCGCTGATGACCTCGATGAAGTCTTTGTGTGCGGCAAGTTGGGAGCCGTTTTGCGGGATGACGAGTGCTGCGGGATTTTTTGCGCGGGCGCGAGCAGCGACCGCTTTCACCCAGTCCACCATGTCACGGCGATAGGTCTGCTTGGTTTCCGGGTTTATGCGGTCGTCTTGGTAGCCATCGGCTCCCTGTTCATACGTCTCGAAGCCATCTACGATGTCCAGATAGACGCCGTCGAAACCGCGCGCCATGGCGTCGTCAATCGCGGGTAGGATTAGCTTTTGCCAATCGGCGTTCCAATATTTGACCTGATAATTTCCTTTCCAATCTGGATTCTCGATCCCGAGCCAGACCGGTGCTGAGGTAGTTCGATTGCCGTTACTGCCCCACTCGGATTTCCAGTAGGGACGATAGTCCTCAGCCTCGCCGATGGAAAGGTAGGCAACCACTTTTCGCCCCGCTTTGTCGCTGCGGATTGTGTCGAGGTCCGCCTGCTCCCACTGCGTGTCCCCAGTGAAGGCCGCGTCGAGGACGATCCAATCGCGTCCACTCGCCTTGAGTTGCGCAACGGCCGAAGATTTTGTTTTCGCGAAGGAATCGGCCTGCAGGATGTAGGCTAACGAGGCAGGATTTGATTCCGCGCATGCAAAATGTGCCAGTATGAAAGTCAGAACGGCGACACTGAGCTGGAGATTTTTCATGGGAGGCTTTCAACGAACGGCTGGCCCAGCAGTGCAGGGAGCGTGAGCACTGTGGATCATTCCCCGGCGGAATCGCTTACGCTGAATTGGTAGGTCGTCCGGGTCTTATAGATTTCGCCAGGCCGGAGGATGGTGTTGGGAAATTGCGGTTGATTCGGACTGTCGGGAAAATGCTGGGTTTCCAGACACAGTGAACTGCGCTTCAGATAGGGCTTGCCCGATTTCCCGTTGAGCGTTCCATCGAGGAAATTCGCGGTGTAAAGCTGAAGTCCCGGCTGATCGGTGAAAACCAGCAGCTTTCGACCACTGGTTTTTTCGTAGAGTGTCGCGGCAGGCTTCTTGACCTCCTTCTTCGGGTTCAGAATAAAAGTGTGATCATACCCGCTCCCATGGGCCAGTTGTTCGTTCTTCTGATTAATATCCCGCCCGACTGTCTTGGGGTGATGAAAGTCGAACGGCGTGCCCGCGACGGATGCAATCTTCCCGGTGGGGACAGAGGTTTTGCCGATCGCAAGCATCTCCTCCGCATCAATCATGAGTTCATGATCAAGCACGGTGTCCGAACCCTCGCCCGCCAGATTGAAATAGGTGTGATTGGATAAGTTGACCGGCGTTGCACGGTCGGTCGTGGCCCGGTAATCGATGATGAGCTCGTTCGCATCGGTCAGCGTGTAGGTCACCCGGGCCTTGAGCGTTCCGGGGTATCCCTCTTCTCCATCCGGAGAGCTGTAATCGAATTGAACGCCGTTCCGAAGTTGCTTCGCATTCCACACGACCTTGTCGAATCCGGTGACACCGCCATGGTTGTGATTCGGAGCGCTGTTTTGCGTGAGCACATGCTCGACGCCGTCCAGGGTGAAGCGTCCATTGGCGATGCGCCCGGCATATCGGCCTAGGGTCGCCCCGAGGTAGGGCTTTTTGAGGGATGACCGATAGGGTTCGACGGTGTCGAAGCCGAGCACGACGTCTGCCATGGCGCCGTTGCGGTCTGGCACTTTGATCGAGGTGATCCGTGCGCCGTAGGAGGCCAGACGCACTTCCATTCCGTGGGCGTTCTTTAGGTTAAACTGGGCATCCGGGTCATGGACTACACTGGGCACCGAATGGGCTGGCGTCAGGGCCGTTAAGACGGCCAGACAGGCGAGTAAGCATACTTGGCGTTCCGTGGGACGACTCGGAAGTTTCGGCCTGAGGAGATAATTCATGGAGGGGGGGAGGGGAAGCGACTGGTTTGCCACTAGATATTCCCCACTTCAACCGGTTTTATGACGGATCGGCTCAAAAACGTCGAAGTGCTCCTGACTTGAAAAGAGAAGAGTGCACGAGTTAGACGGTCTCGTCTTGTCGACGACTGATTTTCGCTTATCTTGAAGTGGTTGCGGATGTTTCGTCATAATCGGTGCGCTTCCGCTGAAAGGGGAGTGAGCTAGATTATGGAAGAAACTAAAGCCGATGCAAGCGGCCCAACGCCCGAGTTTGTTCGACTCTTGACGGCTTCGCAAAGTGCTATGTATGCCTTCATTGTATCGCTTTTGGGTGGGGTGAACGACGCCCATGATGTGCTTCAGGAAGCAAACATGAAACTCTGTCGCAAATGTTCTGAGTATGATCCGAACCAGCCTTTCCTGCGTTGGGCCTACGCCTTTGCCCGTTTTGAGGTCATGGCCTGCCGGAAGCGCAACCAGCGGTCTCGGCTGGTTCTGGACGATGCCTTGCTCGCTACCTTTGCTGACGAACTCGAGGAATTCTCCGACGACGCGGATCAGAAATTAAAAGTGCTGGAAATCTGTATGGGGCGTATGACCCCACGGCAGCGCGAACTCATCGCTGCGCGTTACGGTCGGGGTGAAGCGGTGCAGGATATCGCGAGCCGGCTTTCTCGCTCAGAGAATGCGATGGCTGCCCTCTTTTACCGGTTGCGCAAACTGCTGGCCGACTGCGTGCAGTCAGTACTCGGGAAGGAGGTGAGGGCATGAGTAAGGAGCATTCATCATTCGAGCACCTGTGCCATGCAGTGCTGGAGGGGACGGCCGACGAGGTGCAACTCGAGCAGTTCCGCGCACACTTGCGCGCGAATACGGAGCAGCGCCGGGCCTACGCCGACCAAGCACAGATCCATGCCCTACTCACTTGGCAGCAGGGGCGCGCGGCCATTCCTGCGCCCGTTCTTCTCTCTCCAGCGGATGTTCCTCCCCAAGCGAAGATTCCTACCTTCCCCTCCCGCAGGGCATCCCCCCTCCTTCAGGCAGCGCTCGTAGCGGGGGTCGTTCTGATGGTGGGGTTGGCCTTTTGGAAATTCGTTGATCACGAACGCAAACCCGCTTCCGTGGCCGCGGCAAAAGGGGTATCGGTCGATATCCTTGCCTCGGAGGGCTCACGGTATCAGGTGGGCGAGCGGGTGGTGCTGGAGAAATTGACGATGGATAAGGGTTCCTTGCGGTTCCGGATCTCCTCGGGCGCTGTGGTGCACGTGGAGGGTCCCGTGGCCTTGGAATTTGTCAATCCCATGCGGATGCGTTTGCTCCGAGGAGCGGCCACAACCGATGTCGGAGTCGAAGCCAAAGGGTTCGTGGTCGATACGGCTAGTGCTACAGTGCTGGATATTGGAACGCGTTTTGGCGTGTCCTGCGGGGACGATGGCGCGACCGATATTGTGGTCTTGGAAGGGGAAGTCCAAGTCTACCGTGCCGGTCAGCCCAAAACACCGGAAACCAAGCTGGCCAGCCTTTATGGGGGCGAGGCCGCACGCATGACCACCCGCGACGCGAAGATTCAGCGCTTGCAGGAGGCGGCGTTGCATGGGGATTTGCTCACGATTCGCGGGCTGAACGCCCCAGCCTCAGACGTTGTTTCGAACGTCAGCGACAACATCAAGAAAGCCAACTTTTACCGCTGCTACACCATCGTGCCCGGCGGCATGGGCGAGGGGGCACCCGCCTCCCTGACCAGGCTAGGCCATAACAAGCTTGGGTGGCGTGTGATGCCCGGCCAGCCCTTTCCAGTGGAGTTGGTGGGGGCCGATATCATCGGGACCTTCCAAGGGGAAGTCATTCGCAAGCCTCTGTCCGACATTAATATCGAGTTGACCCGCCCCTGCGCGGTTTACGTTTTATTCGACAGTCGGGCGGAGCCCCCCGAGTGGTTGCGGCGGGATTTTCGGAACACTGGGCTACGGGTACGGAGCGGTCCGTGGTGGCCGAATTTGGTCGCAACTCAAAATCTGCAGCCGGATCAAAACGGTGAAATCAATATTGAACATTCCGTCTGGCGAAGAGATGTCCCCGCGGCTGGGACCGTCACCCTCGGCGCAATGACGCCCAAAATGAACGTCAATCCCTATGCCATGTATGGCATCGCAGTGAAGGCGCTTTGATTATCTTTTGGGTTTTCGGGGTTTAGCCCTTTGGGGGCAGTGGGCTTTAAACTTTTCCCGTCATAAATATTCTTGCTGGCTGAAATCATATGTAGCCTTAGCTATGCAAACCATGACCCACTCCTTTCTCAACCTTTTTTCGTCGATGGAAAGTGAATAATAAAGCCTAAATACCTTAAAATGCAACAGTCTCTTGACAAATTTACTTTAGTGTACTAAAGAAAATAAATACTTATGAATATAAAAAATCGCAAGCAGTTTCATCTCCTCTCCGCGATCGCTTTCATTTTTGCTCTAATCCCTACCGCGAATGCTGCAAATATCGCTTGGACCGGTAACACTTCGGTCACATGGGCCACAGGATCAAACTGGACTGGTGGCGTAGCTCCAGGAGCGACTGATATCGCTGTCTTCAATTCGGCCTCATATCCTTCTTCACCGACAGCCACCAGCAATGGTTTTATTGGTGGCCTGCTTTTCGACTCGGGCAATACTGGCGCTGTTACGATCACGACGAGCACGAGCAGCAATCGCCTAAATGTGGGCTCTAGTGGCATTCAGATGAACTCAGGAACGGGCCAAGTGAATCTCGGTTTATCTTCACAGGGCACGCAGGGCGTCAGTATCACCGCCAATCAGAACTGGAAAAATGACTCCGCCAGTTCACTCTCTGTGAACCGTGTGTCGATCGGTGGTGCATCAACTGCAGGTATCTATACCCTTACGATCAATGGGTCGGGCTCTGGTGGCACTACATTTGCGGCGACCGTAGGTGACGTCAATAATTTGGTCGATTCCACCCGCATTTTGGCGTTGGTGATTAACTCCACGGGTGGGAATACCACGTTAAACACCGCAAACACATTTAGCGGTGGTGTCACCCTAACCCAAGGCAACTTAGTGCTCGCGAATGACACCGCAGCAGGTAGCGGCACCCTTGCATTAAATGGTGGTAAACTTGTATCCGCCGGAACTCGCGCTTACGCAAATGCGGTCACCATCGGTGGTGACGTCACCTTCGGCGATGTCTCTCCAAATAACGGTGCACAGACCTTCAACGGAACCGTTAACCTCACTGGTGGCACTCGTACCCTGACCACCGCAAGCGCCGTGACTATCGGTGGTATCGTCAGCAACGGAGCTATCACCAAAGCGGGTGCGAGCACGCTCACTCTGAGTGGCACTGGTGCCAACACCTACACCGGCCTCACCACCGTAGGCGCAGGTGGCCTCACCCTCTCCAAAACCTCTTCCGTCAATGCCATCGCTGGCAATGTGCTCGTCAACGGCACGGGCACCTTGACCCTCGGCGCAGCGGACCAAATCATCAATACTTCTAACGTCGAAGTTGCCGGTGGCACTCTCGCCCTCGCTACCTTTAACGAGACTGTCAACGGCGTGAAGCTCACCGGCGGCACAATCACCGGCACGACTGGCGTTTTGACTAGCAGCACCGCCTACGATTTCCAAAGTAGCGCCAACGTCACGGGTATTCTCGCCGGCACGGCGGGCGCGAACAAGACCACCGCTGGCACGGTTACCTTCACCGGTGCCAATGCGAATACCTATACTGGCCTCACTACGGTGAGCGCAGGCAGCTTGGTTCTCGGCAAGACCGCAAGCGTGGTTGCCCTCGCGGGCGATGCCCTCGTCAATGGCGGCACCTTGCAGATCGTCAACTCCAACCAGATCCAGGACAGCGCCAACGTAGAAGTCGCCACCGGCGGCACCTTCGCCATGGGCGGCAATACCGATACAGTCAATGGAGTGAAGCTCACCGGCGGCGCTATTACAGGCACCGGT
>Ga0114971_10000210_pt1 | contig 37247 bp, 17 predicted proteins | sample M_140625_MF_Meta_FD_87320 | JGI IMG/M metagenome (GOLD analysis project Ga0114971, IMG submission 87320) | Freshwater microbial communities from Lake Montjoie, Canada to study carbon cycling - M_140625_MF_MetaG | ecosystem: Environmental > Aquatic > Freshwater > Lake | place: Lake Montjoie... | reverse complement strand
TCTGTGACCTTGCACGGCAGCATTGATTCCAACGGGGGCGCGACGATCCTGGATCGCGGATTCTTTTATGGCACTGGCCCAGGAATTACAACCGCCAGCAACAAGGCGTCCGGATCGGCTTCCTGGACGGTGCCCGGAACGTACGCTTGGGTTTGCCCGGCGGGTGTCACCAGCATTCAGTTAGAATGCTGGGGCGGCGGCGGCGCGGGCGGATCGGCATTTAGGAATGGGCAAATTTCTGGTACTGCCTCCGGTGGTGGCGGGGCTGGCGGTGCGTATGTCAGAAGCAATTCTTTCGCCGTGAGCGCGGGGAACACTTACTACATCACTGTGGGTGCAGGTGGAGTGAGCTCCACCAATGTCGACGCCGCCAAGGTGAGCGGCGGCGACACGTGGTTTAACTCAGTCAACTCCGCTTCATCCACCCTCATCGCCAAAGGCGGTGGCGGCGGTGAAACGGTTTTACTTCAAAATACCACGGCCCGTAATGGTGCTGGTGGGACAGTCATTGCGGGAAGTGCTGGCGCCGACGCGGTCAATCTGGGTGGTATAGGGGGCACGTCCACAGTATCCACCACGGGTGGCAGTGGTGGCGGCAGCGGCGGAACAAGCAGTGTGGGAAATGCCGGCTCTGCGACGACGGGTGTCGGCGCGACGGCGGTTGCCGGAGGTGGTAATGGGGGCGACTCGAATCCCGCTCTCAGCGGTTCAGTTCCCGGCCAAAAGCCGACCCTCCCTCCCGGCGGCGGCGGCGGTGGGGCAAGAGCTTCCAGTGCAAACCTTCAAATCGGCGGATCTGGTGCAGACGGTAAAGTGGTTCTGACTTATAGCGGCCCTGGGGCCGTTCCCATTGACTTGACCCTGACCGGGTTGACTCCCAATTCAACGATTTACTACAAAGCCTTTGCCAGCAACTCGGCGGGCCTCACATTATCATCTGAATCTAATGTCTATATGGCAGCCAGTGTGCCCAGCGCGCCGTTGGTGAACGGGGCCACGACGAATTCTTTGAATGTGAACGTGATTCAGAGTGCCAATGGCAATCCGGCGATCACGGAGTTCGCCATCCAGGAAACCACTAACAACTTATATGTTCAGGCCAACGGCTCGTTGGGTGCCAGCGCGGTCTGGCAGACCACCAACACGTGGGGCACCGTTGTCGTGACCAATTTGAGTCCCGGCTCCACCTTCGCCTTCCAAGTAAAGGCCCGCAACAACGACAGTCCGCAGGTCGAAACCGCTTTCAGTCCTGCGACGGTCAGAGCCACCGTCCCACTGCCGCCGACCGCAACGAGCGACAGTCCGGTTTGCGCGGGTTCGACCCTGCACCTGTTTGCCACGACCGTGACTGGTGCCACCAATTACACATGGACGGGACCCAATAATTATAGCAACTCCCCCGATCAAAACCCGATCATCGCGAACGTGACCACGTTAGCGGCTGGCACCTACTATGTGACGGCGAAGCGGGAAGGTCAGACCTCGACGTCGAACTCGACGGTCGTGGTAATCAATCCGCTACCGACGACCACGGCGATTACGGGCACGAACAGCGTGCAACAGTTGGCGAGCGCAAGTTATTCTGTGGCGAACACGGCGGGTTCAACTTATGGCTGGACGGTGCCAGCGGGCGCGTCGTTCACCGGTGGAACCGGCAACTCTATCTCCGTCACCTTCGGTTCGACCAGCGGCAATGTCTCGGTGATTGAAACAAATTCCACCGGCTGCACCGGAAGCCAGCAGAGCCTGTCAGTCACAGTGATCACCTGCACGGCACCTGCGATTGTGGGCGGAATTAATCCGGGCACCACAAACGTGATTGCGTTTAACCCGGTGGTCTTCGCGTTGACGAACGTGACCGGCACGGCGCCGCTCTACTATCAGTGGCGCAGTAATAATGTGGACATCGCTAGCGCCACCAACAGCAGCTACACAAACCTGTCGGCAACCGTGGCGGTTGCTAGTAATTACGTCTGCGTAGTAATCGGCGATTGTGGTTCGATCACCTCCAGTGTCGCGACACTGACGGTGAGCAAGGCGACGCCGACGGCAACGTTGGCGGTCAATAACTCACCCCAGACCTATGACGGCACTGCCAAGGTGGCGACAGTAACCATCTCATCCAGCAACACGCCAGGCACGGTGGCGAACATCCTGGTGGGTGGTCAGCTGAGCCAGACCAATGCGGGCACCTATGCCGTGACGGCGGATTATGTGCCGGAGGACCCGAATTACGCGATATTGACCGGCATTGCCGTGGGTAACTTCACGATCGGCAAGGCGACACCGACGGCGACGTTGGCGGTGGCGAACTCGCCGGTGGGTTACACGGGCGCGGGACAAACGGCTACGGTGAGCATCACATCCAGCAACACGCTAGGCGCGGTGGAGAACATCTTGGTGGGCGGTCAACTGAGCCAGACCAATGCCGGAACGTACGCGGTGACGGCGGATTATGTGCCTTCGGACACGAACTACATCGGGACGAATATCGCGGTGGGTAACTTCGTGATCAATCGGATGCAATCGACGGCGGAGCTGGCAATTGGAAACTCGCCGGTGGGTTACACGGGCGCGGGACAGTCGGCGACAGTGAGCATCACATCCAGCAACACGGCGGGAGCGGTGGCGAACATCCTGGTGGGCGGTCAGCTGAGCCAGACGAATGCCGGGACGTACGCGGTGACGGCGGATTATGTGCCTTCGGATACGAACTACATCGGGACGAACATCGCGGTGGGTAATTTCGTGATCAATCGGGTGCAATCAACAGCGGAGCTGGCGATTGGAAACTCGCCAGTCGGTTACACGGGTGCCGGTCAGACGGCGACGGTGAGTGTGACGTCGAGCAATACGGCGGGAACGGTGGCGAACATCCTAGTGGGTGGTCAACTGAGCCAGACGAATGCCGGAACATACGCAGTGACGGCGGATTATGTGCCTGCCGATACGAACTATATCGGGACGAATATCGCGGTGAGCAACTTTGTGATCGAGAGGGTGCAATCGACGGCGGATCTGGCGATTGGGAACTCGCCGGTGGGTTACACGGGCGCGGGTCAGACGGCGACGGTGAGCATCACATCGAGCAACACGGCGGGAACGGTGGCGAACATCCTGGTGGGCAGTCAACTGAGCCAGACGAATGCTGGCAGCTACGCCGTGACGGCAGATTATGTGCCTTCGGATACGAACTACATTGGGACGAACATCGCGGTGGGTAATTTCGTGATCAACCAGGCGACATCGACGGCGACGTTGTCGGTAGCGAACACGCCGGTGACGTATAATGGTTTGAGTCAGTCCGCGACGGTGAGCATCACATCCAGCAATACGCCGGGTACGGTGGCGAACATCCTGGTGGGTGGAGCGGCGCTCCAGACCAATGCCGGCACGTATGCGGTGACGGCGGACTATGTGCCCAACGATACCAATTACGTGAGGTTGACGGGAGTCGGGGCAGGTGACTTCGTGATCTCCAAGGCAGCGACTGCGGTGAATTACGGGGGCGCGTCCTTCACTTATGACGGCACTGCCCAGGGACCGATCATCGGGGTTAGCGGATCGTCCGGTGTCCGGACGACCAACTATGTGGGAAGCGGTTATGCCAGCGGGAATGCGCCGACCAATGCGGGCGTCTATACGGTTTCCAACACGGTGGCATCGGATATCAACTATCTGGGTGCGACTAACAGTCAGGTGTTTAGCATCAGCGCCAAGGCGGCATCAGTGACGGCGGTCGCAAAAGCCAAGGTTTACGGCGATGCGAACCCTGTCCTGACGGCGGTGACCAACGGGGCCGTGAACGGGGATGTGATTAACGTATCGATTACGACGGATGCGACGCAGTACGCGGGGGTGGGCACTTCCAACATCACGGTGACGGTGGGCAGCAACCCGAACTACAGCGTGCTGGCGACGAACAGCACCTTGACGATTAGCGCGAAGGCCGCGTCGGTGACGGCGAACAACGCCAGCAAGAATTACGGCCAGACGGTGACCTTTGCGGGAACAGAGTTCACGAGCAGCGGCTTGGTTGGCGGCAACGCGATCACCAGCGTGACCCTCGCCAGCAGCGGGGCGACCAACATGGCGAGCATTGGAGCGTATCCGATTGTGGCTAGTGCCGCCACAGGCAGCGGTCTGGACAACTACGCCTTCAGCTACACCAACGGCACTCTGACGGTAAACGCGGCCACGCCGCTTCTCATCAACAGCCCGCTGGTGTTGAGCGACGGGAACATCCAGTTGACCTTTACCGGGGGTGATGCCGGCGTGAGCTACCAGATCCAGGCCAGCACGGATTTGAGCAGCTCGGCGTGGAGTATTCTGGCCACCAATGTCGCGAACAACCTCGGCCTGCCGAGCTTCATCGACCTTGGCGCGACCAATAACCCGGTTCGGTTCTACCGCACGGTGGTGCCTTAAGGCGGCATTTAGAACTTCGTGACGGGTTTGGGTTTTCGTCATACGACTGGGATGGGTGGCGGCGTTAAGGGGTTGACGCCGCCACCCGATTAAGCTTGGGCGGATGATAAATCGTCGGGATCGGCTGAGTGACCGGGCGCGTTAGGAATGCTCAAATTCACGGAATCTTGCCCAGATAGGCGATGAACCCAAATTCAAACGATGCGCCGCCTCGCGGCGCCGGGACAAAAATTATGGATTTATTTCGTCATTTATGGAGCTTTTTGGCTGAATAAGAATAGAACTCTTTCATGGAACCCAATACCGCCAGCGCTAGTGGACCGACGCCCGAATTCGTGCAGCAGTTGACGTCATGTCAAAGTGCCTTGTATGCCTTCATCGTTTCACTCTTGGGCGGCGTGAATGATGCCAGCGATGTGCTGCAGGAGACGAATATGAAGCTGTGCCGCAAGTGTGCCGAATACGACCCTCAGCAGCCTTTTTTGCGTTGGGCTTACGCGTTTGCCCGTTTTGAGGTCATGGCCCACCGGAAACGTCGGCAGCGGTCGCGGCTGGTGCTGGATGATGAATTGCTTGCCACGGTGGCGGCAGAATTGGAGGAATCCGCCGAGGATGCGGACTGGCGATTTAAGGTTTTAGAAAAATGCATAGAGCGGCTCAAGCCGCGGCAGCGCGAATTAATCTTGGCCCGCTACGGGCGGGGTGAGGCGGTGCAGGATATTGCCGTAAGGCTTTCCCGGCCTGAGAATGCGATGGCCGCGCTCTTTTATCGGTTGCGCAAGCTGCTCGCCGATTGTGTGCAATCAGTGCTCGGCAAGGAGGTAAGTGTATCATGAATGGCATTGAATCTTTTGAGCGCCTGTGCAATGCGGTGCTGGAGGGGAAAGCCAGCGAGGCTCAACTGGAACAGTTCCGCCAGCAGTTGCATAGCAGTGCAGCGGCTCGCAAAGCTTACGCTGATCAAACGCAAATCCACGCCCTGCTGACCTGGCAGCAGGGGCGCGCCGCCGTGCCGGCTTCGGTCATTCTGTCGCCGCTGGAATTTCAGTCCACCCTTAATGTCATCCCGTTCCCGCCGGACAAAGTGTGGACTCTCCGGCGGGCGGTGTTTGGCATCGCGGTCGCGGTAGTCATGTTTCTGGGACTGGCGTATTGGCTCGGGTTCGGTCATGGCCAGAAAAACTTGTCCGTCGTCGCCCAGAAAAGTGTGTCGGTTAGGAAGGGCGTTTCCGTTGATATCCTTGCGACATCGGGATCACCTTATGAAGTGGGTCAGCGGGTGATGCTGAGCCGCCTCGATCTAAAAACCGGTTCGCTGCGGTTTCGGATCTCCTCGGGCGCGGTGGTGGACGTGGAAGGACCTGTCGCCTTGGAATTTGTGGATCCGATGCGTCTGCGGCTACTGCGGGGCAGCATCACCACCGATGTGGGAACAGAAGCCAAGGGTTTCGTGGTGGATACGGCCAGCGCTTGCGTGCTGGATTTAGGCACGCGCTTCGGCGTGTCGGTGGGCAATGATGGCAGCACCGATATCCTGGTCTTGCAGGGAGAGGTCGAAGTTCATCGGGCGGGGCAGCCGCTCACGCCCGAAAGCCGGCTGGCGAGCCTTTTTGAAGGTGAGGCGGCGCGCATGGTGGGCCGGGAGGCCAAGATTCAACGACTGCAAACGCTGGCTTTAAGTGGAGATCGGCTGTCGATTCGTGGCTTGACCGCCCCGGCATCGTCGGTCGTCACGGACGTCACGGACAACATCAAAAAAGCCAATTTTTACCGCTGCTACACCATCGTGCCCGGAGGCATGTCTCAAGGCGCGCTGGCTTCCCTCGTTCACCGGGGTCACCGCAAATTGACTTGGCTCTCTTTGCCTGACCAGCTCTTTCCGGCAGAATTGCAAGGGGCAGATGTCATTGGAACGTTTCAAGGCGAGGTGATCCGAAAGGAAGTGCCCGACATCAACCTCGAATTGGCCCGTCCCTGTGCGGTTTACGTTATGTTCGATAGTCGAGCTATGCCGCCGGAATGGCTGCGACGTGATTTTAAGGACACCGGATTCCGCTTGCGTAGCGGACCGTGGTGGTCAGATCTAGTTGCGACCAAAAACCTCCAGCCGGACGCCAACGGTGAGCTCTATATTGTCCACTCCGTGTGGCGTCGGGACGTTCCGTCCGCCGCAACCGTGACCCTGGGCACGCCGTTCGTCAAAGGCCAAAAGTATCCCTACGCCATGTATGGCATCGCGGTGAAAGCGCTGAATTGATTCAGCCGGCCCTCGCCGAGGTAGGTTACAAAAATTATTTTATTTTTTCGTCATAATATACAGGGCAAGGCTGATAACAGTGATGATCCCTTTAAATTTTAATTGCTCCCGCAGCATCCTGATTGCAGGTGCTAGATCTTGTCTTTTTCTCAATTAATGTCTACTTCGTCCCTCGCCAAAACTCAGCAAAACATGAAAAACTCCCCTAAACCTCACGCTTTCACGCTCATTGAGCTGTTGGTGGTCATCGCCATCATCGCCATTCTGGCCGCCATGCTCCTGCCGGCATTGAGCAAGGCCAAAGCCAAAGCCCAGACGATTGCCTGCCTGAACAACCAGCGGCAAATCGGCCTCGCCACCATGATGTATTTGGGTGATAACCAAGACCGATTTCCAGCTGATTTAAGGCTCCAGTCCGCAAACCCCTCATTAATGACCAATTCCGGCGCGTGGACGACCGCCCTGGTGGAAATTATGGGCCAGAAAACAACCTCCGTGATGGGGCAGCCGGGAGTTATGTTGTGTCCGACCGAATCCAGTCTCGGTAGTTCTAATGCCGCGAGTGCCTTATTTGGCGTTGACTATTTGGCAAATGCCCACGTGATCCGCGAAACCGATGCAACTGATGCTACGATGAGGACCCCGCTCAGATCCACTGCGATCTCGGCGCCCGTCTCCATTCTGTTGTTTGCTGAAAAGAAGCGCGCTAACTGGGATCATAACGAGACGGCAACCGAATTTAGCGCCAATGCGATTGGAAAGTGGACCCAGCCCAGCACCGACCAGAGGGGTCTGACCCGGCATGGGGGCAATTGCAACATGGTGGCTGCGGATGGACATGCTGGCTTGATCAAGCTCCCGCCGTCGGGGGCAATTCCGGCTAATTTAAGGGAAATTGGCGACGTCCGAACTGGTGGCGGCGCCCTTTGGACCAAGAGCGGATCGGAAGTGGTCTTTGTGCGTGAGAATGGTGCGACCACGGGGGGATTTTGAAGCCAGCCGGCAGCCGATCACCAAAAACCTTGTAACGCAAAAAATATTTAACGCCCCCCCAGAATCTTAAACTGATTTTTGAACCGGAAAGCTAATCAACCCTAAACCAAACTATGAAAGCCATACTTGTTAGACTCACAAACAAAGTTTTTCAAACCACGCTCCCTGCTCCGCGTAGTTTGTGCTTGGCGCTGCTCGCTCTGTTGGCGCTCGGAACCCTGCAGTCCCAAGCGGCGATTGCCGTGGTGGATTCGACGGGGGTCAGTATTACTAACGGCGTTCTGCCTATCAGTCAGGCGTTCACGATCACCTCGGGAAATGTGCTCGTGGTCAATCTTTCTTACAAGGGGCCAAATGGCGTTTACCCCGTCGGCCCGCTGACCTTGGACTGGGTAACCAGCGGCGGCACCGTCACCCAAACCATGAACCGAGCTGTCCAGACGGCTAACACCGCAACCAAGGCATTTGGCAGTTCAATTTATTATTTTTGGAACCCCAATATTGGTGCCGGCACCATTTCAGGCACTTTGCCCGCTAACTACACCGCGCAAATTATTTCAGCCTTTACGCTCTCCGGCGTGGACACGAACGCCAGTCCCATTATCGCCACCAATATCGACAATTCCACCGTCAACTTGTTCGTAACTACCACAAATGTGTTGGCGGGTGGTCCTCTTGGCGGCTTTGCCGCCTTGTGTTCCGGCACTGCCGCTACTGGGATTGGCTCCGGCTTTTCTGCCAGCGCGAGCGGCGGCACTCCTGTCAATTGGCTATCCAATCCTTGGGGGGGGGGGATCTGGTATCAAGGCTACATCCCGAATCTCGTCGCCACAACCACGAACTTCACCTGCACGTATTCTGGCACTGCTGGCCGGTCGCACATTGTCGCCGCTATCTTTACACCGGCCGCCAGCACAACAGCCACCCCAACCCTGATCGGCCAGAACGCCACGGGTAGAACCACCACCAGTGCCACCTTGGGGGCGACCGTGGTGACGAACGGCACTTCCGCGATTACTAATTATGGCATCGTGTATGCCGCCACCGCCGTCAACACCAATCCGGCGGTGGGCGGATCCGGCGTGACTCAACTCGTAAAGGGCACGACCCAAACGCTAGGTGCGTTCACGACGAACGCGACCGGATTGACTCCGGGCACGCAGTATTCCTATGCCGGTTACGCGCAAAACGCGTCGGGCATCGGCTATTCCGATGTCGGCACGTTCTATGCGCTGACGAATGAGCCTACGGTTCAGTCCACCGGCGTTATCTTCTCCAGCACGCAGCGCGGTGCTTTTACCTTCTCCTGGACGCGGGGCAATGGCAACAACTGCATCGTGCTCGTCAAGGCCGGGTCGGCGGTGGATGCAGCGCCGGTGGATGGAACCACTTACACCGACAGTGCGAACTTCGGGACTGGCACGCAAATCGGCTCGGGCAACTATGCATCTTATGTGGGCACCGGCAACACGGTCACTTTATCGAACATGACGATCGGCACCACTTATTATGTGGCTGTGTATGAAGTGAACGGCGCGGGCGGTGCGGAGAATTATCTGACCAACTCGCCTGCCACCGGCAATCAAACTGCCACGGCGAATATCTATTATTCCGTGGGCACGGGTATCTCGCCTTCCACAGTGACCTCCTGGACCAACAGCTTGGGCGCCAGTCCGGCGAATTTTACCAGTGGTGATACTTTTGTGATTCAAAACGGTCATTCGCTTATCCCGCCGGGCTCGTGGACGGTTTCGGGTGGGGCGACGCTCATCATCAACAGCGGCGGCACGCTGGATATGCAGTACAATATCAACAAATTATTTCTCGGCGGAAGTTTTGTGAATAACGGCACGTTCCTCAATAGTGAAGGGATCGCGACCGTGAATTTCATCAACTTCCAAAACGTTAATACTAGCACCAACTACACCTCAACCCTGACGGTGGGCACCAACTACAACGTTTCGGTACTGGCCATTGGTGGCGGTGGCGGCGGTGCCAGTGCCAATAATCCGTCGAATAGTCTTCCCGTTCAGGGCGGCGGCGGCGGCGGCGGGGCGAGTGCCTACAGCACCAACTTGCTGCTGCAAGCGGGCAATGCGTATCAGGTCACGGTCGGGGCGAACGGGATTCGTGCCACGGTCGGAACCAGTTTTGGCTCACCCGGCACTGCGGGTGGCGCGTCCTCGTTCGGCGGCGGTTTCCTGACCACGGTTGTCGCCAATGGCGGCGCGGGCGGCGCAGCCGGCGACACCAACGGCGTGGTCCCGGGGGGTGCGGGTGGGGCTGCGGGTTCTTCCGGCAACGCCGCCAATTTCGCGGGTGGCAGCGCGGTGAGCGGCGGCGGCGGCGGCGGTGGCGGCGCGGACGATGTTGCCGCCGGCAACCCCGCCTCTAGCGGCATTGGCGGAACTCCTGGTTCCGGTTCGCTGGCGGCTGGCGGTGCCGGGGGAACCATTTCGGCAAACGCCAGCGGCAGCGTTGGCACCGCACCTGGCGGTGGCGGAGCCGGGGCTAATTTGACCAGCGGCGCCGGTAAGGCTGGCAGCGCGGGGGGTGTGGGTTGGGTCACCGTGCAATTGGTGAGCCCGAGCATTGCCGCTAACACGTTTGCCTACAAATACCAGAGCCGCGCCAGTGGCAACTGGAATGACTTCAACACGTGGAGCGTGGATACTGGCAGTGGTTTTGTGAATGCGGTCAGCGGACAAACGCCCGACAGCGGACATCAGTCCGTCGTGGTTCTGAGCCCTCATACGGTGACGGTGGCGGCGGCGGCCGTCACGGTGAATTTGACGGTGAACACCGGCGGCACCTTGACGGTGAGCGGTGGGGGCCTGAGCGTGAACCGCCTCACCGGCCAGACAAATGCCAATAACCTGACGGTGAATGGCACCCTGAATCTTGCCACGGCCAATGCCTTGAATCTGGGAAATAACACCACCAACCTCATCGCTTCCGGCGCGGTGCTGAACCACACCGGGGCCTCAACGGTGGTGGGTTATGGAACCGCCGTACAAACCACCGTTAATGGCACCTACAATCAGAATGTGACGGGATCGGGCGTCATACCGGTGGCCACTTGGGCTGCCGCCTCCACGTGCCAGATTAATTCCACCTTTACCAACAGCACTACGGCCAATATCCAGTTAAATTATGGCCAGACGTTCGGGAACTTCATCTGGAACGCACAGGGCGACTTCACCAATCAAGTTTACCGGATGGCCAACGGCGCCATTACCAACTGGGCGGTTGGCAATCTGACCATTTCAAACACGGCTGGCACTCCGGCCCGCCTCGAATTGGCGCAAAGCCAGACCTTGGGCGTCACTGTCACGAACCTCACCATGACTGGGGGTAGTTTTAAGGCTGGCGGCGGGAACGTCGTTTTGACCGTGAACGGCCCGATGGCCATCAGCGCCGGCGCGCTTGATATGAGCGGCACGATCAATGCCTTGGGGGATGTGAGCATGACCGGCACAAACCTCATCACTGGCGGATCGCCCTTCAGCTTTGCCAAAGCGGGGGCGCAAGCTTGGACCACGACCACCACCAATACATTGACGAGTCCATCGTGGATTGTGAACAGTGGAACCGCGTTGACCCTCGGCAGCGCCTCGCGCTGCGTCATGAGCGACCTGACGGTGAATGGCAGCCTGACGGTGAATGGCAGCTCGACGTTGCTGGTCAACGGCCCCAGCGCTCCTAGGACCAACAACTTGGGCACGATCACCGTGGCCAGCGGCAGCATCTTGGGCGGCAACGGCGCAATTGGTGCCAGTGTTACCCTCTCCGCCGGTGCCTCGGTGACGAACAGCTATGCCATTGATACGAATAATGTGCCGAACGGACAGCTCACCACCACCAACGGGCTGGCATTGAATGGTAACACCATCTGGTTCTCCACGGGCATCTTTACGCTGAACGTCGGTGATTACCTGATAATCACGAACACCATCGGCGGTATCACTGGATCGTTCGGCAGTGTGGTCATCAGTGGCGCGGGGCTGGCCGCCAACACGGCTGGCACTGTGCTCACCACTGCCAATGCGGTCAAGCTGCATGTGGTTGCTTCAGTCAGCACGCCGCCAGTGATCACCTCCACGGTGCTGAACGGCAGTAACCTCATCATTTCCGGCACCAATACCTCCGGTAGCGCGGGTGGAAATTACTATGTGCGGGCCTCGACCAATCTGACCACCTCGATTACCAATTGGCCCCGCATTTCCACAAACATCTTCCAAAGTGGCGGCGCATTCTCAGTGACCAATCCGGTGATTCCGGAAGTTCCCGCGAACTTCTACCGGATTGAACAATAAGGCGTCACGGTGGAGTCAGACTGGCTGACTCCCGCTAAGTAATCCGCTGCGGGGGAAACCTGAATGGGTTCCCCCCGCAGTCTTTTTATCGGTTGGAGCACCCGTCAAGAAACAGCCGTCGAGTGCAGCAAGATTGGGTGCGGCAGCGCTATGAATAAACTAATAAAACTGATTGTGGCCGCCACGCTCAGCACCTCGGCAATGTATTTCGCCGGGTGCGCCACGCTGTCCCCAAGCGCAAAATCTAGCATCACCCAAGAACCCTTTGGCCGGATTGCGGACGGCCACCCCGTTGAAATCTATACGCTACGGAATTCCCAGGGAGCCGAGGCGCGCATCATGACCTATGGCGGCATTGTGCAATCGCTCTCCGTGCCCGACAAGAACGGCAAGTTTGCCGATGTCGTGCTGGGTTACAATCAGTTGCAGGGTTACCTTGATAAAAATCCCTACTTCGGCGCGCTGATCGGTCGCTACGGCAACCGCATCGCGGGCGGAAAGTTCACCCTCGCAGGTCGGACCTACACGCTCGCCACCAACAATGGCCCGAACTCGTTGCACGGCGGACGTGTTGGTTTTGACAAGGTCGTGTGGACGGTGGAAGCCGCGAAAGTTGGCAAGCACGGCCCGGAACTCGAACTTGCTTATTTGAGCAAAGCGGGCGAAGAGGGTTTTCCCGGCAACCTCAAAGTCCAAGCGAAGTATGTGCTCACGGATCGCAACGAGCTGAAGCTCGAATTCACGGCCACGACCGATCAGGCCACCGTGATCAATCTGACACATCACTCTTATTTTAATCTGGCCGGGCAGGGGAGCGGCGACATCCTCGGCCACATCGTCACTATCAATGCCGACCGCACGACGCCGGTGGGCATGGATAAAATCACGACCGGAGAATTTGCGGATGTCGCTGGCACGCCCTTTGACTTCCGTCAGCCGATCGTCATCGGGGCGCGCATCGACGATCCTGACCCGGCATTGCAACAGGCCCGTGGTTACGACCAAAACTGGGTCATCAACAAACCGCTGGGAAGATTTGGTTTGATGGCGCGCGTCGTTGAACCTTCCAGCGGGCGGGTGCTGGAGGTCTGGAGCGATGAGCCCGGATTGCAGTTTTACACCGGCAATTTCCTGAACGGCACCATTAAAGGCAAAGGTGGCGTCGTTTATGAGCAGCGCGCCGGTTTCTGCTTGGAGCCGCAGCATTACCCCGATTCACCTAACAAGCCCAATTTCCCGTCGGTCGTGCTCCAGCCGGGCCAGACGTTTCGGAGCACCATCGTCTATAAATTGGGTGTGCAATCATTGCACGGTCCGAGCAAATAACGCTAATTATTTAGTCATAATCGTCGTCGAACGGCTGAAATGAAATAGACACCCATTTTGCTCATCGCACTAAAAAAATTCTCTATGAAACACACTTGCACACTCATGGCCAGCCTGCTGCTGGCGCAACTGGCAGGGGCGGCGATACCATCGGCGTGGCCGGGCATCCAGGTCGAGGTGAAGGCGGACCAGCCGGTCACGACGACGCAAAGCCTGAAGGAACAGGCGGACGGTTTTCAGCGGCTGGCAATCACGCTTTCCAACCAAGGCAAGCAGCCGCTGACGATTGAGAAGATCACCGTGCGCCTTCCCTTGGCCGAAAAATTGACGGACGAACAGGAGCTGGTCTATGGTGGCAGCTGCATGGGACGTACGCCGTTGCTCCGTCAGAATGTCGGTACGCAAACCGCCAAGAGTTCCAGTCACATGTATGAAATGGTGCGGCTCGCGGACGGACAGTATCTCTTCGCCGGCTCGCTGTCGTGGCGCATCTTCTTGCCGAACTTCACGCTGAAGAATGGTGCAATTGAAATCGGGTCCGATGGCGAAGGTAAACAACTCAAGCCGGGCCAGACCCTCCAGTATGAGCAAATCGTCCTCAAGCGCGCTGGCGACTGGCTCGCGGTGCTCGATCAGTTTGGCGCAGCCATCGCGGCGGAGAATGGCATCAAGAAGCTGAAGCCCGCCGATTTCAAAGGTTGGGCGACGTGGGATTACTACGGCCGGGTTTTCACGGACAAGGACATCTATGGCAACATGGACGCGCTGAACAAGCTGGATCCCAATGCGAACATGATTCAGATCGACGGCGGCTGGTGGACCGAGCGAGGGGATTACAAAAGTGTGCGTTCGGATTTGCCAGGCGGCATTAAGGCCATCGTCTCTCGGATCACCTCTGAGGGCAAGACGCCCGGCATTCATATCGACGGCTTCCGTGGCGATGCCGCGTCGGAAGTCTACAAGGCGCATCCTGACTATTTCCTGCATGATCAGGATGGGAAGTTGATCGTCGATGTGAATGAAAAGTCCGACAAGGTGATGAAATACATTTATTTCGATTACTCGCATCCCGGGGCGCGGGCGCACATCGCCGACTGTATCCGAAATATGAAGGAGAACTGGGGCATTCGCTACTTCAAGGTGGACTTCATGCGTTACGGTTTGGAAAACGACATCAAGAACAAGAACAAGAATGTCAAAAGTATCAAGGCCTATGACCCGACCATCACCGGCGTGGAGCGCTTCCGCCTCGGGATGCAAGCCATGCGCGAGGCGATGGGGCAGGATATCTATTTCCTCGGCTGCTCGGCGGTGTTCGGGCCGTGCATCGGCTTCGTGGATGGCATGCGCACCGGCGGCGACATCTCCCCGAGATATGATGCGTTCCCCGAGCGTTGTCTGGCCAATCTCAGCAATTTTTATCTGAGCGGCAAAGTATGGAATGGCGATGCCGACTACCTCGTCTTCCGCGAGGCAGTCGACGAAGATGCGACGGTCTCCCAGGAAGACGTCAAGCACGGGGGCAGTATGACGATGAACGAAGCGCAAACGTGGGCGGACTTCAACAAGCTCTACGGCACCTGCCGCCTGCAAAGCGACAACCTGATGACGCTCCGCCCGGAACGCCAGGCGCTCGTGAAAGAGGTGTTCCAGTATCCGGCGATGGATGAAACCGTGCCGCTCGATCTTTGGAAGCATGGCAAGAACAAAGGCGACGGTTTCGAGCTGCTGCTCGCCCGGAAGGGTAAGGAGATTTATCTTGGCGTTTTTAATTGGGGCGACACGCCTAAAGAATACGCCCTGGCGGCGTTCGAAAAAACCGAACCCGTAAAATTAGTAGGCCGTCATTCCGTGATTTTGAAATACGACGGGAAAGAATCTTTTACTCAACTCTGCGAGAAACTGAAATCGAAATGAGTCGCGCATCGTCAAAATCGAGTCCGGGAATAAAGCTCAATCGGCGCAGCTTTTTGGGCACGTTGGCCGCCGGCTTGGCCTGGTCCGGCTCGGGGTTGGCTACTGGTTTGGTTTTTGCCGGGTCCGGTCCGGCTGACGTCGCCGCAAAATTCCGCCGCCGATTTCTCTATGAGAAGGGGCCGCTGGTCATGACGGCCGATGCCTTGCGCGATGCCAACGGCGCTTTTTCGCTGGCACAACTTCCCGCACCGACGCCCAAGTGCAAGGTGACATTGAAAGGCGACGTCACGCCGCTCACCGAGCGCATGTGGAAGATTGCCCTCGACGATGTGGAGCGCAATCAGGTGAAGCATGAGTCGGGGGTGGTTTATTTTGGCGCCGGCACGCGGTATGGCGACCGGGTTTATACGCGCGATATTTCCATCGCCGGCGTGCTGGGCGTGAATCGGTTTTATCCGAACGAGATGTTGTCGTCGCTCAAACTGACGCGCGAAATCCGTTCGGCATTAGGCTACCGAGTTTCAGCCCCGCATGTGGTCAAAGAGATCGACGTTCCGTGGGAGGTGATCGCCGAAGTGGACAAGGAGGTCATGGCGAAATACAAGACCAACTCCTATACCCGGGCTACCGATGATGTGGTCTGGCTCTGGGCGGCGGACGATCTCTTCACGCTCCGTCCGGCCGTGGCCGATTGGAAATGGATGCTCGAAACCGGCGAATATTTCTTCAAGGTGTTCTATGCTCCGTGGTTTGATAAAGCCGATGGCCTTTATCGCGGCCAGCCGCTCTACCACGACATCACCAACTCGGCTTATCCTGAAGGCATGGAAATTGCCGACTGCGTGCTGCTCAAGGCGCTTTCCACGAACTGCCTTTACTACCGCGGCCTGCTCGCCATGGCCAATGCCTGTGAAAAATGCGGGCGCCCGGCCAAGGAAAAGCAGCAGTGGCTCGACCGCGCCGCCGCCCTCAAGGTCGCCATCCAGAAGGTATTCACCAAGCCCGACGGCACGCTCGCTTATTACAAAGATCGCTTTGGGGAAATCCTGTCTAACCGCGAAATTCTGGGAACCGCTTTTGCCGCCATTTTCGGAATTGTGGCCGGTGGTGCCGCCAAGGCGGCCTGCGCGGATTATCCGATGACCGACAAGGGCATTCCGCTGTTTTCGCCCTTCATTCCCGGCAACTCCGGGCCCCACAACATGGCGAGCTGGCCGTTCTGCGACACTTTTTTTCTCTGGGGCAAGGCGGTGGCGGACGGCGGAGATTACACTGACCAAAATGCGGCGTTGCTGGGGCGTTCCCTGGGCACCGCCTTCGCGCCGAAGAAAAAAAAGGGGGATAATGAGAGCGATTGGGCATCAGGCCTCGGCTCCTTCCATGAAAAAATCCCCCTGCCCAGCGGTTTGATCGACGGTTCCGGTCATCAACTTTGGTCCGCCGCCGCCTTTCTCAACGTATGTGTCCGGGCCGGACTTGTTGAATGAAGCGCATGATGGAAAATAATATGAATCGAAGATATTTCCTGGGCGCAATGGCTGCCGGGCTGGCTTGGTCCAGTTCGGGGTTGGCGGCTGGCCTGGGGGTGTCCGACTACGGCGCGCCGCCGCGCGCATCAACGAAATCCCGGCCTCGTTTTCTGTATGCGCAGGATTCGCTGGTCATGACGGCAGATTCCGTGCGCGATGCCAGCGGCGCGTTTTCTTTGGCAAAGCTTCCCACCCCGGAGCCCCGGTGCCGTGTGCGATTGCAAGGCGACATCACACCGCTGACCGAACGGCTCTGGAAGATCGCCCTCGACGACGCGGAGCACAATATGGTGACGAGCGAGTCGGGCACGGTCTATTTCGGTGCGGGCAGCCAGTATGGCCTCCGGATTTACGAGCGTGACATCGCCGTTTCCGGAGTGCTGGGACTCAACCACCTTTACCCGGAGGTGATGCTCTCGTCGCTGAAGTTGGCCCGCGAAATCCGCAAGGAATTGGGCTACAAGGTCTCGGCTCCGCACGTGGTCTCGGAGATTGATGCTCCTTGGGAGGTGATTGCGCAAATAGACAAGGAGATCATGGCGAAATACCGGACTAACTCCTACACCCGGCGCACCGATGATGTGGCCTGGCTGTGGGCGGTGGACGATCTCTTTACGCTCCATCCGAAGCTGGCCGACTGGAAGTGGATGGCCGAGAACGGCGAGCTGTTTTTCAAGGCGTTCTATGAACCGTGGCTCGATAAAAGCGATGGTCTTTACCGAGGGCAGCCGCTCTTTCACGACATTCAAAGCTCCGCCTATCCCAAGGGCATGCCGATTGCCGATTGCGTGCTGCTCAAGTCTCTCTCGACAAACTGCCTCTACTTTCGGGGCATGCAGGCCATGGCCAAGGCCTGCGAAAAAAGCGGCCGCCCGGCCAAGCAGCAGCAACAGTGGCTCGACCGTGCCGCCGCACTCAAGGTCGCCATCCAGAAGGAATTTACCAAGCCCGATGGCACGCTCGCTTATTACAAGGATCGCCATGGGAAACTCATGCTCAACCGATCGGGCTACGCGACCGCCTTTGCCGTGATTTTCGGGGTGGTGGAGGGTGCAGCGGCCAAGGCGGCCTACGCGGGTTTTCCCACGCCCGACAACGGTGTTCCGCTCTTCTTCCCCTTCATTGCTGACACCGACGGATCGGAGTGGCACAACCACGCCAGCTGGCCGTTTTGCGACACCTTCTTTCTGTGGGGAAAATCGATCGCCGACGGGAAAGACTACACCGACTACAACGCCGCGTTACTCGCCCGATCGGTTGGGACCGCTATCAAACCCAAGAAAGCGAAGGCGGATCAGGCGGAGGCCGACGCCTTCGGCTCGTTTCACGAATACATCACGCTGCCAGACGGACTGGTCTCCGGGTCGGGCCGCCAGCTTTGGTCCGCAGCCGCGTATCTCAATGTCTGTATTCGGGCCGGACTTGTGACGTGACCAATGGCGAAGGCTCTTAATGACACTTTATATGAAAAAGAATTTTAAAATTATTTACTCCGCGCTGGCTCGCTCCACCAAGACACTCAGTCTCATTGGCCTGATCGGGGCGGGCTTTTCAATGGCGGTTGAGGCCACACCGCCTTCCAGTTCTTTTGGGGTGTGGGATCGGGGAAATCAATTTGATCCTAAGGACTATCCCTTCCTGAAAGGATTGGCGTTTAATCAAGCTTGGGAGGATGTGGAAAAACAGCCCGGCGTTTTTGACTGGAGCACTTTGGATCAGGCCATGGAAAGCGCCGTTCAGAGAAACCAGTTCATCTATCTTGCTTTAGGCGTGGGGCCGGATGCGCCAAAGTGGATCTATGCCAAGGGCGTCCCTGAGGTGAAGACCGATAATCAAATTCACGATAGTTGGCCCGTTTACCCATTCTATCCTTCGCCGGCATACAAAGAGTATCTCCAGCGACTCATCACAGAATTTGGGAAGCACATCCGCAGTTATCCGAAAGAAAAACAGGAGCGCATCGCGTTCATCCAGGTCAAGACCGGGTGCACGGGGGACGAATGCGCTTACAAGGGCGATGTCATTGAGAAGAAATACGATTTACCCACGAAGTCTCCCGCGTGGCGGGAGTTCCGCCTTTGGGCGTTTGACGTGTTTGTGAAGACTTTTCAGGGAGCTTCTGACCATCCCCAGATTAGCCTGATGTTTAACAACGCTTCGCCGGGTGAGGATGATGGGAGCGGGAATGGTTTTCAAAAAGAGTGGGAGTGGGTGATGGCCAATGCCAAGGGCGGTGTCGGAATCAAGATCGGCGGCAGTGGGCGCGGTCACCACTTGAGCGGGGAGCGGACCAAGATTGCAACGTGGCAACCCCGCCTGATCGGCGCGCAAGGCACTCCGCTTTTTGCCCGGTCTGAAATGGACCAAACCTGGCAGTGTGCGTGGTATCAGTTGAATGTTCCGCTCAGCTTCTATTGGGGTGCTCTCACCGGCCTGCAAAACGGACAAAGCATTTGGGACATCAGCACCGGTGCTTTGCAAGCGTGCAAGGAGCAGGGCTTCGATTACTCCTTCTATTTCTTCAATCGCTACGCGGGACAGATTTATCCGAAGACGGCCACGGACGCCTTTTGCGCCCTGCACAAAGGATTGGATGCCTCGGACACCCATGCCTATCCGGAGTCGGTGTTCGGAATAGCCCAGCGCAAAAATGTGGATCGAATGCTGAAGATTTGCGCCGCGTATTCCAAGCAGGGCGCGGCGGTGGACGATAAGAATGCGCTGGTGCTGGGGCAGGTCCGGCAGCGCGATACCCAAAAAGGATTCAACGACGTGGGCTGGGATATCTGGGCGGATAACTACGGCCGCTTCCTTGATCAAATCGACGCTGATGCCACGTCGATTCCTCTCTGGCGCATTGGCGGCCCCATTACCACGACCTCGTCTATCTATTCGCGCTTTGCACGCGGCTTCGAGCACGCCTCCGGCAAGGATGCTATGTATTTTAAATTGCACGAGGGTTTCTCTCAAGGCACCGAGCCCAAGGTCATGACGATAACCGTCGTGTGGTATGACGGGACGGAAGGCTCGACTTGGAAGTTGGATTACGATGCGGGCAAGGCGGGCATGAAGACGGCGCTGACGGTTACCGGCAAGGGCGACCAGCAGTGGCATCATGAAACGGTCACGGTCGAGGATGCTCTGATGCGTCAGGGTGGAATCAAGGGGGCGGACTTCGCCCTTGTGAACACGGATGCCAAGGATGACATCTTCAGCCTGATTGAAGTCCATCGTGGCAAACTCGAGATGCCCCTGCTTGTGCCACCGACCCATTACAAGGTGTCTGAAAAAACTCCGATGCCGCCTAAAGCGGATAGGGTAGGAAAACCCGGTAAAGAGAAAAAAGTGGGAAAGAAAGCGGCCGCTACCGAAAGTCAGGAATAACCGGCTCAGCATGGTTTGTGTTCAAGCAAGATAACCACCGCGCAAATATATTTTATGAAACTCATTCGATTCCAGTTCACTGGCTTCGCCAGGGCGCTCAGACTCATTGGTCTCATTGCCATGAGTTCCTTTTTCGCTCTCCAAGCCGCTCCGCTCCGCAGCTCCTTCGGCGTGTGGGATCGGGGAGAAACCATGGACCCCAAAGTGTATCCTTATGTGCGGGGAACGGGCTGCGATGCCAATTGGAATTCAGTGGAGAAACAGCCGGGGATCTATGACTGGAGCGGGATGGATCAGGCGATGGCAAACGTGGTTAAAAACAAAGAATCGATTTACCTCTCCTTTGAGGCCGGTCCGAAAACGCCGGATTGGGTTTACACGAAAGGTGTTCCCAAGGTGGTGACGGATGATGAAAGGCATCAGGGCAAGTTTCCTTACTACCCTTACTACCTCTCTACCGAATACAAAATGTATTACCAACGGTTCATCACCGAAGTTGCTAAACACGTCCGTAGCTATCCCAAGGACTGGCAAGAGCGCATTGCCTTTATCCAAGTAAAAACGGGCTGTACGGGTGATGAGACCCCCTACAAAGGCAAGGCGCTTAATACCAAATATGACTTGCCCAAGAGTTCCCCGGAATGGCGCGCCTTTCGCCTGGAGACCTTCGCGTTGTATGCGAAGCTTTTCGATCAAGTGGAACCGAAAATCAGCCTGCTTTTTGGCGGCATTACCGGCGATGGGGAAAATGAAGGAGAAGGTAAGAACTCGGAAGAATGGAAATGGGTGACTAGCCACATCACCGGCAGCTTTGGCAGTAAAATCGGCGCCCTTTCGCGCGGACATCATTTGAGTGGCGAGCGGTCAACGGTGAACACCTGGCAACGCTATCTGGTCGATCCCAAGGGACTCACGGTCTTTGCCCGTTCAGAGATGGACCAAACTTGGACGAGGCCGTGGTATCAGCTCAATGTTCCGCTCAGCTTCTACTGGGGGGCCATCAATGCCCTGAATTCGGGCCAGAGCGTGTGGGACGTCACCAAGGGCGCCATGGAGGTGAGCAAGGAGCAGGGCTTTGACTATTCCTTCTATTTCTTCAACAAATATGCTGGGCAGATTTACCCGGCGACCGCCACCGATGCGTTCTGCGCCTTGCACAAGGGTTTGGATGCCGCAGATACAAAGGCTTATCCGGAAGCGAAGTACGGAAGCGCCTCTCACGAAAACGTGAAGCGCATGGAGAAAATTTGTGCCGCCTATGCCAAGCAGGGTGCGGCGATTGACGACAAAAACGCCCTTACGATGGGGCAGGTCCAACAACGGGGTGACCAGTCCGGGTTCAATGACGTGGGCTGGGATATTTGGCCAGACAACTATTCCCGATTGCTCACCCAGATTGATGCCGATGCCACCTCCATCCCGCTGTGGCGCGTGGGCGGACCGATCACCAAGACCTCCCCCATCTATTCCCGGTTTGCGCGCGGCTTCGAGCACGCCACCGGCAAGGACGCCCTGTATTTCCAATTGCATGAAGGATTCTCGCGAGACGCACAGCCCAAGGTGATGTCGATTACCGTCGTCTGGTATGACGGACAGGAAGGCTCCACTTGGAAGCTGGATTACGATGCGGGCGCCTCGACCATGAAGAAAGCGCTCTCAGTCACGGGCAAAGGCGACAAGAAATGGCACCACGAGACCGTCACCCTGCAAGATGCGGTCTTTCGCCATGGTGGAACCAAAAGCGCTGACTTGGCGTTGGTGAATACGGACGACAAGGACGACATCTTTAGCCTCATGGAAGTTCACCGCGGTGAGCCGGAACTTCCGGCACTGCGCCCCCCCGCCGAAGTGCGTGCCTTCACCGGTTATGAGAAAGGCACCAAGTATGGGAATGGCGGTAAAGGAGAGAAGGCCAAAAAAGGTAAAAAGAATAAATCAGGTCCCTCCGTGGAATAGGAATGGCTTTGCAGATCAGAGATTGTTGGTGAATACAAAACTGGATTAAAACAACAAGATATGAAACATCGCCACATCTTGTTGCTCCTAGTCGCGCTGCTGATCGCTCCGCTGACGACGCTTCGCGCTGCGGAGGCTGCAAAGTCACCCGCCAAACCCAACATCGTTTATATCCTCGTTGACGACGCGGGCTATGGCGATTTTGGCTGCTACGGGCAGAGGACCTTGATTACCCCGAATGTAGACAAATTAGCCAGTGAGGGCATGAAATTCACGCGGCACTACGCAGGCGCGGCCGTCTGCGCCCCCTCGCGCTGCGTGCTCATGACCGGTTTGGACACTGGTCACTGCCGCGTGCGGGCCAACGGCCCCGCCTCCATCCCGGACACGGATCTCACCGTGGCTCGGCTGCTCAAGGATGCGGGCTATCAAACGGCGTGCATCGGAAAATACGGCCTCGGCATGCCGCTCCCGCTGAATGATCCGCAGAAGAAAGGCTTCGATTATTTCTTTGGCTACTTGGACACAGCGCACGCGCACAACACCTTTCCCACCTACCTCATTCGCAACGGGGTGAAGGTGACGTTGGACAACCAACTCATCCCCGGCTCGGAAAACAAGCCCGGCACCGGCGTGGCCACGTCCGATGGACGGAAGCACTGGGCGCCACAACTTCTCGCCGAAGATGTGCAGCGCTATCTTGATGAGCGCGCGAAGGACAAAAGCCAGCCGTTCTTCCTCTGCTACACGCTCAATCTTCCGCACGCGAATAACGAGGCGGATGAGACCTCGCCGCTTGGCCATGGCATGGAAACGCCCAGCTATGGCGAGTTCGCCGCGCGCGACTGGCCCGATGTAGAGAAGGGTTTCGCCAGCGCCATGAAGTTTGTGGACCGCGAAGTGGGAGCGGTGGTGGCGAAGCTGAAGAAGCTGGGACTGCAGGAAAACACCATCGTCATGTTCTCCAGTGATAACGGCCCGCATAAGGAAGGCGGACATAACCCCACATTTTTTCAGAGCAGCGGGGGACTCAATGGCATCAAGCGCGATCTCACCGAGGGCGGCGTGCGCGAACCGTTCATCGTATGCTGGCCAGGCAAAATCAAAGCTGGCACCGCGAGCGAGCATGTCAGCGGCTTTCAGGATTTTCTGCCCACGGCTGCTGACCTCGCTGGCGTCAAGGTGACGGCGGAATGCGATGGCATTTCGTTCCTACCCACGCTGCTTGGGCACAGCGATCAGCGTCAGCACCCGTATCTGTTCTGGTATGGCTCCGAAAAAGGGGGTAAGCGCTCCGTTCTCCAGTGGCCGTGGAAGCTCCTTCACCTCAACACGGGTACTGCGGAGCCGTCTGACGAGGCTGAAAAATCTGCCGCCAAGAAGAAGTCAGCTGCCGCCAAACCGTTGGAGGTTCAACTCTTCAATCTGGAAACCGATCCCACCGAATCCAAAAACGTCGCGGCGGAAAATCCCGAGCTCGTTCAGAAGCTCGAAGCCATCATGAAGCAGGCGTGGCGGAATCCATCTTGAGCCGGCAAGCCGTCAGCGAACAAACTTTACCGAAAAAATGAAATCTCCTACCTCGCGTTTTCTATCAGCAACCGCTGGTGTCGCTCTGTCTCTCTCGACCCAGGCTGCCGTCCCCACGATTGAACATGCTCCCGCCGGGGCGGACTATTCGCTTGGCTGGGGCGCGGCGGCGCAGATATCCGGAGTGACCTTTTCGGTGAAGATCAATGGCGCGTGGGTTTATGGCGATGCGTTTCCGCAGCGGGTCTGGTCCTCCGAAAACGGCCGGCAGGTGTTGCGTTGCTCGGGATTGCCTCCTGTGCAGGAGTTTGTCCTGAACATCGAAACCGCCGAGAACCGTCCGTATGCCGTGGTGTCAGCGTCGCTCAAGTCATCGGCTGATTTCAAATTGGGCGGCGTGCGGTTGCTGACCAAAAAAGGCGACGCGCAGAATCTTTCGGTGTCAGCACCGACCAAGGGTTGGACGGTGTTTGTCGAAGCGCTGCAAGCTCCAGACTATGGCCGGATTTATACGCTCGCCCAGTTGCCCCAGCTCAAACCCGCAAAAAAGGAAGACCCGCGCGATGCGTTTTGGGTTTCGACTCTCCAGAACGATGCGGGTAATCAGACCTTGGCCTTTGCCGCCTTGAAAGGCGAACTCTGGCCGACGTCGTTCGAATGGCGGAGTGCCTCGGAGGGAGCGCTCAATCTGTCAGTGCGCAGCGGCAGTCCGAAGGGATTGGAGGAAATCGTCGTTCATCCGAGCCGGTTGGTCGAAGTGGATCCGGTGATGATTGGATTTTGGGATGATCGCCGTCCGACGAAGGTGTTGAACGAAGTGGGGCGCATCATGGGCGAAAGCATCCGGCAAGGACGTCCGATGCACGGTCTCGAACCCGGCTGGAGCTCCTGGCATTCCTATGGCCGCTACGTTACCGCCGCCGATGTGCTGAAAGCCGCGCACTTCATGAAGGCTGAACTTTACGATGCCGGCTATCGCTACATCCAACTCGACGGCGGCTGGTGGACGCAGCCGGGCTCGTATGTGGTGAATGAAGATTTTCCGCGCGGCGTTCGCGATGTCGCCAACCAAATTACCGACATGGGACTGAAGTTCGGGTTGCATATCAGCCCATTCCGGGTAAATCCGGCTGATCCGTATTGGAAAGATCATTCCGACTGGCTCCTCTCGCCCTATGGCAATAAGAAGAAGAAGGTCAATCTGAACGATGACGATATGGTGACCACGGTGGGGACAGCATATCTCGACGGTAGTAATCCCGAGGTCGCACCCTATTTGACCGCTCAGTTCAAGCAGATGGTTGAAGGTTACAAGCCGACGTTCATGAAGTGGGATCACCACTATGGCAGCCTCGAAGAAGGACCGCGCTTTGACCCGACGATGACCGGCCTGCAGGCGCACAACCGGACGGTGCGCATGATTCGCGCGGCCTTGCCGAAGGATTTGGTGATCACCCGCAGCATGGGTTGGTTGTATGGCGCGCTGGAGTGCTACGACGCCATCCGCATGGGCAACGACATCAATCATCCGGGTGTTAAAAGCGAAGCCGAACCCTACGCCAATATTACCTACGGAAAAACCAGCGGGTCGATTGATGACGTGCTGGAGGGCAAGGACTACAAGGGGCTGGTCCGCTTTGCCCGTTCGGCAGCGCAGAACTACTATATCCACAACCATATTGCCATCTGCGATCCCGACGCCTTCTTCGCTTCGCCGCAATATTCGCTGGAGGAGGCACGCTGCCATATTACCTTGGAGGCACTGATGGGTGGCTTCCTGTTTACCGGCGACCGCCTCGAATCGCTTCCGAAAGATCGACTCGATCTCTATCGCCACCAGCCTTTGCTCGAGGTGTGGAAGAACGGCAAGCACGCGGTTCCGCTCGACCTCTTTTCGGGGGCGGATGTTCCCCGGATCTGGAAACTGGAATTGCCCGACCGCACGGTGTTAGGGTTCTTCAATTGGATCGATGAGGCCAGCGAAATCACATGGTCGCTGGCGGATTTGGAAATGGCTGCGAGAGACTACCGGCTGGTAGATCTCTGGAGCGGGGCTGCTGTCCCCTTGGATGCGGGCAACTTAAAACTTGCAATGCCTCCGCATACCGTTCGGTTGATCGAGTTCCGGAAATAAACTGAACCGATGAAATTCTGCTATCTCTTCTTCATTTGCGCGCTGTTCGCCACGCTGGCGCGGGCGGAAGATAAAACTGATCTGACCTACGGAACCGCCGCCGGAGAGGAACTGAAGCTGGACCTCTCGGTTCCAGAAGGTGCCGGTCCGTTTCCGGTATGCATTCTCGTGCACGGCGGCGGCTTCGAAAGAGGGGATAAGCAAAAGCAGCCCAAACACTGGTTCGCCCCGCTCTCGGCGGCGGGCTACGCATGGGTGAGCATCAACTACCGCCTCGCGCCGGCCCACAAGTATCCAGGCAGCGTCCAGGATGTCGCAACCGCGATCCGTTGGGTCAAAGCTCACGCGAAAGAACATTGTCTTGATCCTTCGCGCATCGTCTTGATCGGTGAGTCTGCTGGCGGCTATCTGGTCAACAAGGTGGGCACCATGAACCAGGAAGATACCCGCGTCGCCGCCGTCGTTTCTTTCTACGGCGCGGCGGATCTGCTCTTCAGATTAAAAAGCAGCAACGGCAAACCATCCATCACCTTCAGCAACTACTTCGGAGTGACTGAGGACAATGAAGCCACGCGCAAATTCCTCGTTGAGGCCTCGCCCGCGACCCACGTCCGTCCCGGCCTTCCTCCGTTTCTGCTCATTCACGGCAACAAGGATGAAACCGTCCCCTATGAACAGTCGGTGAATTTCTTCGCCAAGCTCAAGGCGGCCGGAGTTCCGGCGGAATTCATCACCATCGAAGGCGGAGGGCATGGTATGAGCAGCTGGAGTAAGCTCAATTCCGACTACGCCACCCAGCTCGTCGCGTGGTTGAATAAGACCTTGAAACACTAAACAGAACTCGTTCATGAAATCCACGAAACACCTCCCAAGCTCATGTTAATGATGCCGTCCCAAAAAGCAATCATAGCAGGTCTGGTCATGTTGGGCGCTTTACTGGCACCGGCGGCGACCGTGGTGGATTTGAATCTGAATCTCTCCGGCAGTGTGACTCCGGCGCGGGCAATAGATGTCAACACCACTTCAAATCAAACCTACAACTGGAGCAGCAGTTCGCCACTCTTTAATGGCCCGGCAACCAACGGCAACCAGAATACCAAGATCTACGGCGCGTTCAATGTTACGGCGGTGGCCGGCACGCTTTCCAACGCCACGGTTCAGCTGGATAATTCTGCCCTCAACACCATTTTGTTTCGCAACACCACTTTGGCCCCCAATTCGGCGAATCTTCGGGCGGTGGCATTCTGGGATGCGGCGGACTTTCTGGTTTCCGGGAATACCCGGTTTGATACCAGCACCAGCAGTTTTTTGACAATCGGGATAGCTTCCTGGCTCAATGCCAGCGGCATTAGCGGAACCCGTTATGTGATCCGGGATGGAACGAACTATTATGTTTCCAGCGTTAAAGGCCCGACGACCCAAAACACCACGAACACGATTTACGGCAACACCGCGGGACTGCAGTGGGCGGCGTTTGACATCACTAACTGGGTGTCTTACTCGGAGTCCGATCCGAATCTCGGTTTGGGCACTCTGGTTTTTTCGGCCCGAGTCTTTAATAATGTCACCGGGGGCGGCTTGCTGGGCGCGGCCACGCGGGGCGGCGGAAATCCTACGGTTTTTCAGGTTGCGGATTTTCAGGCCAGTCTGGTCGCGCCGCTCACCAATGCTTATACGCTGACCGTCACCGGCGGCAGCGGCAGCGGGGTATACACAAACGGTGCTCAGATCGCGATTGCTGCTTTCAATACGCCCTATCAAACCTTTGTCCAGTGGACCGGAGCTACTCAGTATGTGGCGAACGTCAACGCTTCGAATACCACGGTGACGATGCCGGCCCAAAACATTGCTCTGGCGGCGACTTTTTCTTATTTCACACCAGTGAGCTGGCCGGACATTTACGTGCCGCGCTACAGCGAACAAGGTTCAAACTATGCTGCCTATCCGTTGGTGGCGAACGCCACACTCAACCCGACCTTTGTCACAAACGACTTGAGCGCGCTAGCGAGGAATTTTGATTGCCTTAACAATGTCAAAGGCAACTTCACATTAGCGAATGCCAATTACCTCTATAGCCAGAACACCAATTTCCAAGTCGTGGCCTACATCAATGAATCTCACACGGGCAGTATGTTCGGTGACTACGGTGACCCGTGGAAAATCGAACAGAGCAACAAAACCAATGTGCTGTATTACCAGGCTGGAAATCTGGGGGTGGCGTTGCCGGCCACCACCAACAGCGTCACCTTTGCCGTGAGCAATCTGTTCAGTTCACTGGTGGCCAGCACGGCCGCCGCCAGCTCCAATGTCACCTACACGGTGGGCAGCACCTACTATTTTGTGACCTGGCTGAAGCTCGATGGGGAGTTGATGCGGATGGTGACAGCCACCAACGACAACATCAATAGCGTAGCCACGGTGACGGTGACGCGGGCCTTTGGCGGAACGACGGCGGCAGCGCACACGAACAATTCTCCCGTCCTGGTGCCGGTTTACTTCAGCTCCGGACCGATTGCCGGCATGACGAATGCGTTTGAGTATTACAATGATCCAGGGGCGCCTTTGATGGCTCAGGACCGCCTGGCCGATGCCAGATATCAATACACCAATTACAACCGGGGTATCTGGGAGGATATTTGTGGCAGCACTTTAAACTGCCTGGCCATGGGCGGGGAGTCATTGAAGTTGGATAACAGCCCTTTCTGGAACTTTCGGAAAAACCAGATTTATACCTCCGGCGACTTTTCTGCTTACACCGAGGAAGGGATCAACTCCAACCAGACCAATTTTTTCGCGTTGTATGGCAAGCAACTGGTGATTTGGGCGAACAATATCGGCAGTCCGACCGATTTCGTGAACTACCCGCGAGTCGGGATCTTGCAATCAACTCCCTTCAAGCCCCGCCCGATTGAAGGATTCTCTCAGGAAGCCAGCGTTGGCAGTCTTATCACGACCACGAATTTTCAGCCGAACTCCTATTCGGGCTGGGGCAGCCGCGTGCAAGCCACCATGTTTCTGGGAGAAAACAAGCTGGCGGCCATGTTCTCAATGCTCGGTGCGGGTTCCGATAATTCGATATTTTCCGCCGCGACAGATTCCATGCGGCACTACCTCTTTCTTTACGGCTATGCCAGCTATTTGCTGGCCGTGAAGGTGGAAACCAACGACTTGATTTATACCAAATTTGGGATGAACCCGCTGGTGGCACCCAACTCGGGGCCGAACTTCTATCAACTCGACCCGATTTTCCTTTATCCGATCGGGCGGCCAACGGAAACCCGCCCCAGCACCGACTATCTGGGTTACCAGTTGCCGGGCCTGACCACATTCATGCGCCCGTTTGAAAACGGCCTAGTCCTCGTCAACCCCGGCGACAACACCAATGTCACCGATGTGGTTACGCTCAGCCGGCCTTACTATGATCCCGAAGTCAGCAGCAATGTCATCCAGGTTCTGATGGTGGCCAAGTCGGGCCGGATCCTTCTGAATCCGAGTAACTCGGCTCCGGTGTTCACGGTGAAGCCAATCAGCCGGCCGGCTGCCGGTGCGGGTGTGGCTTACAGTAACACAATTGCTGGTTCCGCCACCGATGTGGATGCTGGCGATACGCTGACTTATTCCAAAGTATCTGGTCCGCTTTGGTTAAGCGTGGCCACCAACGGCACGCTCACCGGCACTCCGACCGCGGCGGATGTTGGCACCAATGTGTTCACCGTTAAGGTGGCTGATACCGCCGCCGCGTTCGATACCGCGACGCTGAACATTGTGGTGCAGTCGGCCTACACCGTCTGGGCGAACCAATACCCACTGGTGCAAGGTCCGAATGGAAATGATGACGGGGATCGGCTGAGCAATCTTTATGAGTTCGGCCTTGGCGGCAATCCGACTAATTCCAGCGATCTTGGGTATCCTATTACGTATGGATTAAAATTCACGGGTAGCACCAACTGGTTGGAATATGTCTATCCGAAGCGCAGCGATCCCAACAGCGGCCTGCTTTACTATCTGCAACTCGCCACCAACCTCGCGGCCCCAGTCTGGACAAATGCTGGCTACACCGTGACCGGCTCCGGCCCGCTGACCAATGGCTTTCTTTCCGTGACCAACCGCATCGAGACGGACGTCAAGGCTCAGCAGTTTATCCGTCTTATAATTGAAATACCTTAAACATGAAAAGCACAATTTTAAACTTGGCAGGTGCTTTCCTGTTTAGTGCCTCCGTGCAGGCGCTAACCTTATCGGATAGTTCCGGCCTGACATTGGAGCTGGGAACCAACGGGATTATTTCTGGGGTCGCAATAAACGGAATCGCCCAGCCGAGCGGGACGGGCGGCGGTTTTTATCTCCAGCAACCGAATAGTTCTACAAAAGTTCCACTGACGGGAAGCGTAGTCACCAATGCCGGGCAACTTAATCTGATGCTGACGAACTCGCTTCAGGTCAGAGTGACCGCGACGCTGACCCAGGGCGCGGGCTTTATAGAGGTGGCGGGGGTGCTGGAAGATCTTACCGGCACGGATCGCGGCTTGTGGCTGGGCTTTAATGTGCCGGTGAATACGCTGGGCTGGAATTGGGGTCACAACCTCACCGCCGCTAATCAGGTCATTTCCGGCGCGGCTCCCGGTTATTCGGGGGATGATCGTTTATTGATTCCGATTCCCGCCGTGTGGAGCACCAACGGCGGAATCGCGCTGAGCATTCCACCGACAGATCCGTGCGTGTTTGAGTTGAGTGCGGATGCCGGCGGCGTCCGCATACAGATGGCTTTCGGTTTGTCGGTGGACACGGCCAATTTCCCCTCGAAGGCGGCCTTCCGTTTCCGCATCTACTCCATTGACGGCATGTGGGGCTTCCGCGACGCGTTGGCGAAATACTATGACTGGTATCCCGATTACTACACCATCGATCCGTCGGTTATGAAGCGGCTCAACCATAGACGCGATTGGTTAACCATGAATTATGAGAACGACGGGCCTAGTGCCAACGATCTGGCCAGTATCGCCTCTCCTGGTTTGGGACAGTATTGTGCTTACACCAAAATCACCGCGCGCCCGCAAGGTATGACGGGGGTGGAAAACCTCTTGCCTGCGGATACCCAAGGCTACCTTGATGCCATTGCCAATTGCACCGACATCATGCATTACGGGAGAAAAGTCCTTACCAATGATTCGTCGCTGATCGAGGCCCGGGCCGCTATCAGCAACTGCACCGTTTATCACCCGGACGGAACCTGGAGCATGCAAATGGATCCGGTGCTTGGGACACTTGATATCGGTCACAATGTCAGTCCCAACCTTTTCAAGGATGCCGCCCACACGAATTCTCCTGTTTATGCAGATATGTATCTGCGCCGGCCCGGTAAGCTCCTTGGTTTTAATACCAATTTTACCTTCATGCACTGGGATGTCACCGGGGGGAGGAGCATGATCGTCAACTACCGTCGCGACCATTTTGCCTATACGGCCCATCCGCTCACCTTTGATCAGTTGGGGCGTCTCTGCCTGCCCACACAGTTTTCGAATTACGAGCTGTTTGACGCCTACCGATTGTTGAAACCAGGCGGCATGTTTCATGAGGGGGCGGGCATGCAAGGTTTCGGTGCTAAAAATGGAACGGAACTGCTGGGCGGACAGGATTGGGTCGGCATGCACTTCCTCTCCTCGGTGATAGCCAGCTCTTGGAACGAGGGCGGTGAGAAGTATCACGCTCTCGGTGAATACGATGAATATCGCATCTTCATGGGGCGCAAATCGTATCGGATCGCTTGCGACACCATCCCGGCGATGGTGACGCTGGGGCAGACGAACGAAGCACTTGCCATCGTTAAAAGAGCCTTGGCGACTTCCACTGCCTTCGGGTTTGCCAACGTTGTCGACGATGCCTATTTCTACGCGACCAACCATCCTCTCTTCAACCCTGCAACTGGATCACTGTTCTACACGCCGGCGCATCAGGCGCTGTGGACTAATTACATACCCGCCAGCGAGGCCATTCGTCTTGCCGGCTGGGAGCCGGTTACCCACGCCTTTGCCAGTTCCTCCGCAGTTGAGGTTCAGCGCTTCGGTCACGGGCATGATGTCTATTTGACCATTTGGGGGCCGACCAGCTTACCCGCCTCGGTTGACATTGACATCGAAGCACCCGCGCTTGGGCTTTTGCCAAATCCCGCGTTCAGCGAGATGGTGGCGAACACTCCGCTGACGATTATTCCCAGCGCCAAAGGCTGGAAACTAACCGTCCCGATGGCGGCGGATATGACCCGCGTCATCAGAATGTCCGGCACCAATTCGCTTCCGGTTTTTACGAATGATCCAATGAACCGTGCGAATGCGACCATCGGCCTTGCTTATAGCGGCCAGACGCTGTCCGGCGCGGCCACGGATGCCGACCGCGACCCGCTGACTTATTCAAAAGTTTCCGGTCCGTCGTGGCTGAACATCGCCACCAACGGTGTGCTTGCCGGCACCCCGGCTTCAACGAATGCCGGCGTCAACAGCTGGATGGTGAAGGTCGCCGACGGCTTCGGCGGAACGAATACCGCCACGCTAAACATGCAGGTTGTTCCCGGAAACACCCTCTACGCGTTGACGATCAACAGCGGCAGTGGCAGCGGTTCGTTCACCAACCGACAGCGGGTGGCGATTGCGGCCAGCAATGCTCCGGCGGGAAAGATTTTTGACCGGTGGATCGGCGACACCAGTTATGCGGACAGTATCTATGCTCCAACAACCACGGTGACCATGGCGGTGCAAAGCATCTCCCTGACAGCGACGTTCAGAAATCCATCCTACGCGCTGACGGTCAACAGCGGCATTAGCAGTGGTTTCTACACCAGCGGACGTCAGGTCGCGATTTCGGCGTATGCTCCGGCAGCCGGTAAAACCTTTCAACGGTGGATCGGTGATACGCAAGTTGTGAATAATGTCTCCTACAAGAACGCCCTGGTCACGATGTCGACCAATGCGGTCACCCTGACCGCGACGTATGTGACCCAGACAGGGATTTCCGTGTGGGATTCGACCGGGGGAGAAACAACCTCAAGCACTTTTCCCATCAGTCAGGTGTTCCCGATCACCGGGGGAAACGTGCTCGTGGTCAATCTATCTTACAAGGGTGGAAATAACACCTACCCCACCGGCCCGACGAACTTATATTGGTTAACCGGCAACGGGACGGTCACCCAAACCATGACCCGGGCCGTCCAGGCGGGAACCGTCTCTAGCAAGGCTTTCAGCAGCTCAATTTATTATTTGTGGAATCCCATCCTCGATACCGGCGGCACCATTTCAGGCACTTTTCCCACTAACTACCAGAATCAGATTCTTTCCGCCTACACGCTCTCGGGCGTTAACACCAACACCAGTCCCATTATCGGCACCAATGTCAACAACAGCGCCCTGACAAATACCATCACGGGCGTGTCGGGTGTTCCAGTTGGCGGCTTCGCCGCCTTGTGTTCTGCTAATATCGCCAACACCGCCGGCACCGGCTTCTCCGCCAGCAATAGCGGCACTGGCACGGCTGTCAATTGGTTTGTCAATAATATGGGTGGCATAGGCTTTTATCAGGGCTACCTCCCGGATCTCGTCGCAACGACCACCAACTTCTCGTGCGTATTCGCTGGCACTGCTGACAAGGGGCACATTGTTGCCGCCGTCTTCACGCCGAGCATTATCCTCACCCCGAGCAACTCAGCCCCGGTGTTCACGGTGAAACCGATCACCCGGCCTAATGCCAGTGCGGGTGTAGCCTACAGCAACACCCTCGCCGGTTCCGCCACCGATGTGGATGTCGGTGACATGTTGACCTATTCCATTTTATCCGGCCCGGCCTGGTTGAACGTGGCCACCAACGGCACACTCTCCGGCATTCCGGGCGCGGCGGATGTCGGCACCAACGTGTTCACCGTTAAGGTGACAGATGCGGCATTGGCCGTTGATACCGCGACAATGAACATCGTGGCTCAGTCGGCCTATACCGTCTGGGCGAACTCTTACCAACTGGTGCAAGGTCCGAATGGGAATGATGACGGGGATTGGCTGAGCAATCTTTATGAGTTCGGCCTCGGCGGCAATCCGACCAATTCTAGCGACGTCGGATATCCGATCACCTATGGCCTAAAATTCGCCGGTGGCACCAACTGGTTTGAATATGTGCACCCGAAGCGCAGCGATCCCAACAGCGGGCTGCTCTACTATCTGGAACTCTCGACCAACCTCGTTTCTCCGGTCTGGACGAATTCCGGTTACACCGTGGTCGGCTCCGGCCCTCTGACCAACGGCTTTCTTTCCGTCACCAACCGCATCGAGACGAACGTCAAGTCCCAGCAGTTTATCCGGCTCATAATCCAAGCGCAGTAAACCAAGAGCCATGAAACGCCCGCTCACACTCATCGCCGCGATGCTGCTCTTGCCGCCATTGGCAGTGCACGCTGCGGAGTCGGGGGAACGTTCAAATTCTGCTGGCACACAAATCCTGCGCGATGTTCCACTTCAAAGTCACATCAAACACGTTCAGCCGATGACGGGCATCGTGTTTTGGGAGGATTCAGGCCGGAATCAAACCGACGCCATCCAGCTCGAATATTCCTACATGCGTTACGGTGATATCGTGTCGCGGAAGGGCGAATACGATTGGGCGCCGGTCGAGAAGAAACTCCAAGCCATTGCCGGTCGCCAGCACCAGGCGATTCTGCGATTTTATTTTGTCTATCCCGGTGATCCCACGACCGTGCCCGCTTACATCAAGGCACTGCCGGGTTATCAGGAGACGACGGCGTTGAGTGAGAAGAAGACCACGGGCTTTCCCGACTGGTCGCATCCGGAGCTGAAGCGTTTCATGAAGGAGTTTTACGCGCACTTCGCCGAACGCTACGACCGCGACCCGCGCCTGGCATTTCTACAGACCGGTTTCGGTTTGTGGGCGGAATACCATATTTACGATGGACCTTTCAAACTGGGCGGCACTTTTCCGGACGAGGCGTTTCAGGCCGAGTTCCTGCAGCACATGGCCGTGACATTCAAAGTCACGCCCTGGAGTATCTCGGTTGATGCGGCGGACGGGGATGTGACACCCTTGGCTGGCAATGCAGAACTGCTGAAACTTCCCTTCGGTCTTTTTGATGACTCATTTCTCTGCAAACAGCACGTGGAGGAGAACGAGAAAAACTGGAACGCGCTCGACCGCGAACGGTGGAGGCGCGCACCCGCCGGCGGTGAGTTTAGCTATTACAACAAGCGCGACCAGAAGCTGGCGCTCGCCCCCAACGGCCCCAACGGCGTTTCATTCGAGACTGCGGCGCGTGATTTCCACATCAGCTTCATGATCGGCAGCGACCAGCCTCAATACCAGCCGATGACCCGCATCCGCGAAGCGGGGCTGGCGTGCGGCTACAAATTCCGCGTGACTAAGTTTCAGGCGGGTGACCAGTTGGCGCGGGTCACGGTGGCGAACATGGGCATCGCTCCGATTTACCACGATGCCTATGCTGCGGTGAATGGTGTGCGCGCCAGTCGCTCTCTCAAGGGCCTTGCTCCCGGTGCGAGTGCGATATTTGACATCGCCAGTGGAGGCACGTCACCCCCCTTCGCGATCGAAAGCGACCGCTTGGTGACAGGGCAGTCCATCGAATATGAAGCCGACTTGTAACGCTTTAATAAAGAAATCTCCCGAGCTAAACGAATCATGAAACAAAAGATTGCCTTACTATTTGCCAGCATTTTTTTGTTGCCGCTGGCCACGCCCTATGCCGCCGAGCCGAAACTAAACGTCCTGCTTATTCTCTCGGATGACCATAGCTACCCGCACGTCGGCTGTTATGCGAACAAGGAGATCATGACGCCGAATCTCGATAAGTTCGCGGCGGAAGGGATGCGTTTTGACCGTGCCTACGTGACGTGCCCGCAATGCGTGCCGTCGCGCGCGAGCATTTTCACCGGGCGCTCGCCGGTTGACATTGACATGTCGCGCTTCTCCGCGCCGCTGCCGCGCGCGATCAAGACATATCCCGAGGCGTTGCGGGCGGCAGGCTGGTTCACCGGCGTCGCGGGGCGTACGTATCACATGGATGGCGCGGTCACGGCGAGCGCGCCAGAAACGCAGAGGGTATTTGATAAGTATAAGCTCAAAACTTTTCCCGATCGCCTCGACTATGTGAAGGTTGGCAGCGGCAGTCAGGCCCAGTTCGCGCAGTTCCGAGAGTTCCTGGACCTCAAACCCGCAGACAAGCCGTTCTTTCTTCAACTCTGTTCCAACGATCCGCATCGTCCGCTGAACACCTATGGCCCGGTAAAACATGACCCGGCGAAGCTCACGCTGCCGGCGCATTACCCCGACACGCAGCTCGTGCGCGAGGACTTCGCTCGCTACTACGACGAGATCGCGCACTTTGATGTGCTTTTCGGTGAAGTGATGGCGGAACTGGAAAAGCGCGGTCTCGCCTCGAACACGATCGTCGTCTTCATGGGCGACAACGGGGCTTCCCAATTTCGCGGCAAGGGTACGCTTTACGAGTTTGGTATTCATGTGCCACTGATCGTGCGCTGGCCGGGCAAGGTGAAACCAGGTTTGTCCACAGCTGAATTAATCAGCGGAGAGGATATCGCGCCGACTTTTCTCGAGGCTGCGGGCCTGCCTGTGGCTCCTGAGATGACGGGGAAAAGTTTTGTGAAGCTGCTGCGCGGTGAGCCGTTCGCAGAACGGCAGTTTGTCTTTTCCGAACGTGGGGCGCACGGAACGGGCCTGCCCGGCAACAGCGCGGATTTCGACCTCGGCCGCGTCGTGGTGAGCAAGACGCACAAGCTGATCTATAATGCGCTCGGCGAACTGCCGTATTGGCCCGTGGACTTCCCCAAAGACGATTTTTGGAAGGAACTCGTGCAAAGGCACGAGGACGGGAAGCTCGATGTAAAAAGCGACAAACTCTACTTCGCCCTGACCCGTCCGATGTTCGAACTCTACGACCTCGAAAAAGATCCCAATGAATTCAACAGCCTCGCGGGCAACCCGGACGCCGCGAGCGTCGAAAGCGAACTTAAAGCCGAGATGCAAGAATGGATGATCCTGCAGCGCGATTTCATGCCGCTGCCTGTGCCGCCCAAAAAAGGCGGAAACCGTAATGTGGAATAAACCGTCCTCCTATCATGAACCGCATTTTCAAACTAATCCTCGTCACGCTGACACTCACGTCGCCAGTCGCACTCCGGGCCGCTGAACCTGCGAAGGCCGCAGCCAAGCCTAACATTCTGGTCATCCTCGTGGATGACATGGGCTATTCAGACATCGGTTGTTATGGCGGAGAAATTCGCACGCCGAACATTGATCGGCTCGCCGCCGGGGGCGTGAAGTTTGCCGAGATGTATAACACGGCCAAGTGTTTTCCCACACGCGCTTGTTTGCAAACCGGAGTTTATTTTCAGCGGACGGACCGAGATTTTGCCGGCACGGCCACGTTGGGGGAGGTGCTTCAGCCAGCTGGT
>Ga0114971_10000206_pt1 | contig 37524 bp, 33 predicted proteins | sample M_140625_MF_Meta_FD_87320 | JGI IMG/M metagenome (GOLD analysis project Ga0114971, IMG submission 87320) | Freshwater microbial communities from Lake Montjoie, Canada to study carbon cycling - M_140625_MF_MetaG | ecosystem: Environmental > Aquatic > Freshwater > Lake | place: Lake Montjoie... | reverse complement strand
GGTCCAACTGGTCCAACTGGTGAAACCGGACCAACTGGTCCAACTGGTGAAACCGGACCAACTGGTCAAACTGGACCAACAGGTAATACAGGTGAAACTGGACCAACTGGTGAAACTGGTCCAACAGGTAATACAGGTGAAACTGGACCAACTGGTGAAACTGGTCCAACTGGTTCAACAGGATCAACTGGTGAAACAGGACCAACGGGTGAAACAGGACCAACGGGTGAAACAGGACCAACTGGATCAACTGGTGACACTGGTCCAACTGGTCCAACTGGAGCAAATGGCTTGACTGGTGAAACCGGACCAATTGGTGAAACCGGACCAACTGGTGAAACCGGACCAACTGGCTTTACTGGTCAAACTGGCTTTACTGGGCCAACTGGTGAAACTGGACCAACTGGCTTTACAGGTGCAACTGGACAAACTGGACCAACTGGATCTACAGGTTCAACTGGACAAACTGGTGCAACTGGGCAAACTGGTGCAACTGGACAAACTGGACAAACTGGACCAACTGGATCAACTGGACCAACTGGATCAACAGGCCCTCAAGGTATTGCTGGTAAAGATTTTAGAGTATATACTACAGCTAACACTCTAAATGAACTAAATGTTGGAGATAATTCAAATTTAGGTCAATTTGCATTAGTTAATGGAGGAAACATGTTTGTTCGTATAGAATTAGGATTAGGAACAGGACCAAGTGGAGCATTTTCATTTGTAACTGATATAACAGATGAATCATTAATTATTGGACCAACAGGAATACAAGGAATACAAGGAATACAAGGAATACAAGGAATACAAGGTTTAACTGGCTTTACTGGACCAACTGGACCAATTGGACAAGCAGGAGCAAATGGCTTGACTGGCTTTACTGGACCAACTGGACCAATTGGACAAGCAGGAGCAAATGGCTTGACTGGCTTTACTGGACCAACTGGATCAAGTCTTTGGACAATAAGTGGAAATAATATGTATTTTATAAATGGAAATATTGCTATTGGAAAAACAACATCATTAGAAAAAGTAGATATTTCGGGTAATATGTTAATTACAAAAGGAAGTTTAGCAATAGGAACATCTACAATAACAACAGATGCACCAAATATATCACATTTAGATGTATCCGGATATAGTTTCTTTTCAAATATTCAAGAAAAAATTGGAATAACTGGAAATACCGCAGTAAATGCATATACTGTGGATTATAGCACAGGGTCAATATTTTTATTAAATCAAGCAGCAACTGCAAATTATTCATTAAGTATATTAAATTTACCATCAATTACAGATACATCACGAAGTTATACAATATGTATATTGAATCCATTATCTGGAACATCTCCAACATTTTATACAAATACATTATATGCAAATACATCGTCAGTACAAGGTTCAAGTATTGCATTAAAATATAATGGCGGTTCAGCTTCTATAAATATAGCATCATCTACATTTACAACACAACAATTTTGTTTAATTTATACAGGTGGAGCAATGAATGCAATTTCATCTATTAGTGCATTTTCTATATAAAAACATGATAATTATATGAATTTTACAAAAAAAATTACATTTACTGAGATGTTGTTTTCGTGTAGATTTACTGGTACAATAATCTAAAAGAAACCGGTTTAAATTTTTATACCAATATAGCAGTTATACTAGTCTGGTATATTATGATTTGTAGTTCAATTTTTTTATAGAGATAGTATATATGATTTATAAAAATATTTTTATAAATCAAATTAAAAAACTAAAAAGTCGACTAAAAAAAAACAAAAAAGTCGACTAAAAAGAAAACAAAAAAATAAAACTAAAAAAGTAAATGGCGGGTTTGATGGTAGTAACATATATCCATCAATAACTGGGTTTCAACCTATGAAAGAATCTTATAATTGTGGACCATTAGTATTATATATGTTGGGGATTTTAAAAATAGAATCCTACACACAATTAAAAGATGATCCCGGTTTATGTATTCAAAATCAAGGAACATATCCTTATATTATGCAACAATTAATTGAAAAACTTAAGTCAGTTGAGTGTTCATGGTTTTACGTAAATGAATCTTATAAAACATATATTCCAAGTATTGAATTATATTTACGTAATATGTCCAATGCAATGGAACAACGTGAATATGCAACTATTATATTATTTTTAAGTACATCTAGGGTATTAAATCCCATACATGGATATATGGATCAACCGAAACAAGATAAGTTTTCTCCGCCTAGAAAATTTAATACAGGCCATTATTGTATTTTATTATATAAAAAGAATGAAGTATATATTATTGACCCGTTCATAAATCCGGATACATGTACAACATTATATAATTGTGTAACATTTAATACAAACATTAAATTAATTCCAATAGATGAATATAATGCTAATTGGACTGATTTTTTAATTTTTCATGAGGATAATACTAAAAAATGTAGAGTTGTTGGAACCGAAATTACGCAAATTTATAATACTGAACCATATATTGATGAATTAATGTATAATATAAAGTTTGATAATAATGATGATGAATATGATATATACATAAATCAAGAAGGATCTCAAGAAATAAAGGTAAAAAAAGGTCGTTTGCCTCCTATTGGATTTATAAAAAAAATTAACTCCCCCCCCTCCCCCCCTCCCATAGACGACTACTATCTGCCCCCAACACCACTTTCGGCCACTCTTAGGCAGAGGCGTTTGAAATTAGATTTATAAATAATTCTTATTAACTTTTTGTGTTTTATTCTTTGATATATATTTTTCTAGTCTTTCATAAGCACCTTTAAAAATATTTTTATACTTTTTTTGGTATTTTATATTTTTTTTGCCCTTTATACCGTAGAAGAATTAAAATGGAATAAAGTTCCATTTTCGTTTTCGACGTATAACCATTAAGATGTAAAAACGAGACACTAAAGTGTCCCTGAACAACCAATGGTCGTTCTTGGGCGTTTGTAATGAGAAAAGGTGTAAACGCAAGTATAAATAGTATTCATCCATTTTTTCTATATAATTCAAGTATTCTTGAATATCATAGTAGTATTCAATTACACCACAATACTTTAGTACAGTAGTATAATGTATTATGTAAAAAATTGAAATGATTTTTATATAAATCATTTTAACAATATAAAATGTCTATTATTGATAAACAAATGGTTATAAATAGAATTAATCTAAAAAACATCAAATTACCAATGGATGTAGTTAACATTATAAAAGATTTTGTATTTTATGATGAAAAAACAAAAACTAAAAATAAAAAAAATAAATTAATTAATATAATTAATTCTTTACATTATACAGTATTAGATTTTGGAGAATATCAATTAAATTATACTGGATTTATATTTGAAGGAAATTATCCTAATAATAATGGAATATTTATAGAGGATAAACCGCATATTTATTGTGATTTTTGTCTTAAATGTGGCAATTATCAAAATAATATTTCAATTAATCGTAATAATAATATTATATGTAAGTGCATAAGAACATTACCGAAACCTTATTGTTGGACAAATGAATGGAAAGTATATTGGAAAAGTTAAATATGAGTATTACAACAATTTTATTACAAAAACCGTTAACTATAAATATTATGTAATTAATTTTTTGATGTTTTTCTTTTTTCTAATAGTTTATTTTCTTTTTTCTTTTTTATTTTTTTTTTGTGTTTTTTCTGTGTTTTATTTAAGTTTCCATATGCTATATTAATATTAGCATTTTCTGCACGTTCTAATAGAGAAATTCTTTCTCTTACCTCTTCAAATGATTCATTTATATCAGCACATGATCTACACGAAATATCAATAATATTAATTATATTACCACCAAGACTATGTATATATCCAACAATATCTCGCAAAAAAAGGAAAGGTCTTGCTTTATCTTTAAAAAATCCCTCTCTAAAACCTTTATTATATTCTTTTTTAGATTTAGTCAAATCATCACCTATTTTTAAAGGACCTTTATAATTACATGTATCTAATACTATAATTCCAAAATCAGTAATTGGTTTTACTGGGTTTAAATCAAAAAACTCATATACTTTATTTATTACTGGAGTATGTAATCGATGAGTTTGATCAGTTTCTGCATCTATCGCAGAAAATTTTACAGAAAGTTCAGCAGTTTCTTCAAAATTTTCAGTATGTGCCTTTTTTCTTTTTACAAGATCTCTATAATATTCTGCATGAGGACCATTAGCAATATATTTATGTAAAAATTCAAATGTACTTTGAGGTTGAGCATTTCCATCTTCATCAAAACTAAAATTTGGAATTATTTGACATGTATTTGCATCGGGAAACTCAGCATATAATTTTTTTATAAGTTGTGGTTTAGATAATTTTTTGGGCTTGGAATTAGTAGCAATTTCTGTTAATTGTTTATGATTTGATTTATTTACATCATCAAATAATTTATCTATTTTAGCTAGTTCATGATATTCTCCTAAAAATACAGATCCTACTCCTCCTGCTAAATAAACAATTCTAACATCATTATCTTTAAACTCATCTAGAGGTAATTCTCCACCATGTGCCCAAATTAATATTGTAATTATAGATGGGTTACTTGTAGAAGCTTTTTCCATATATTATAATTTTATATAAATTCAATAAAATCATCAATAAACTCTTCAATTAGGTAATGTTGATTATATTTACACAAATTTAATAATATAATATTTAATTTAATATGTTTCCATAAAGATAATATTTCTGATTTATACTGAAATTTGTTTTTGTTCAATAAAATAAGTATAAAATCAATTAATTGCAACAATTGTTCTATTGATTTTGAATGTATATCTATATTTAATTTCAAAAAGCAATGTAATACTATTTTAATTTTTGGATTGGCATTTATTGTTCGTTTTAAAAATTGTTTTTGTGGATTAATATTTATTTTTGTAATAGTTATAAAAATAAAATAAAGATCAATTTTTTACACCATATATAATAAATGTTTAATGAATTATTAGAAAAATAAAAAAGGGGGGTTGCCTTTTATATTACAATATTAAATTATACTATCTACTTACTACTCTACCGATCTATCTACTTAAACATCCCACTATGAATTATTATATTCCGGTGTCCATTCACCTTTGTTTTCAAAAAATCTTTTTGAAATTTCCTGTTGCTCTAAAGAGTTTTTATTTTAGCAGCAAATTGTCTGGCAACTTCTATATTTATTGGATTGTATTGCCGGTTATATTCCTCTTTTTCTTTTGCATCTGTCTTTCGTTTTTGTTCATCTTCTTTTACTATAATTACCAAATCTTCTTTTTTATTTCGTTCTTCTTCTTCTTTTTCTTCTTTTTCTTTTTGTTTCTTTCTTAGATTTGTATAAACTTCTATACGAATTTGCATACTTTCATAATATTCATTCAAAAGATTTTTTTTTAAATCTGCAATTTTTATCATCTCAAAGTCAATCATTATTATTTTTGTTTCTGGTAAATTATCAAGTATCAAACCATATTGTTTTTCTGCTAATTCTAAAAACAATTTATGGTCGTTTTCTTCTTTGGTCAAATCCAAGTCCAAGTATATATTTACCAATCCTTCTCCTTGTTTATTTGCTTCTTCAATTTCTTCAATTTCATCCGCAATTCGTTTGTTATCAATAAATTCTTCCAAAGTAGTTGTTTTAACTACTTGTGTTGTGTCAAATAACACAGTGTCTTTATAATTATTAAAATCCGCATATTTCATGTTAGAAAATTCAAAATTCATCATCTTTTTTGTGTTAATACTATTTACACAAAATAAAAAAAGTATTTCAATTTTTAGTTACAACGTAATATTTTACACCATTGCGCATTATAAATGCGCAATCAGCATCACCTTGCTCACTCATAACTGCCGACAAAGTCGGCGTTTTGAATGTGCAAAGGTGTAATAAATAGATAACAAAGCCGTGCTTACGGTTAAAACGAGCTACAGTTAAACCAATAATTTAATCTGAATAGCAGATTTACTCAATTTTGTTGGTGTAAATATATCTTAGAAAATTATAATAAATATTTTAATCGAAACTCATCTGGTGTCATAATAGGAATATTTTTATCTAATGCTTTTTTTACTTTTGCACTTGTATCATCTTTTGATTTTACAATAACAGTAAATGTATCAGATGTTACATTATCAGCCATAATTGCACCAATTTCTTCTAATTTTTGAATAATTTGGGAATCTCTAACTTTTGTCATTACAATTTTTTTACCAAATAATGGATGAGTTTGATCAAAATGTCTAATAGAATTTTCTATTAAACTTGACGGATTTAATTTATATTCTAAATTGCATTCTCGTAAAAAATCCAAGAATTTTCCAATATTTTCAACAAATGTGTTTGCAACTACTTTTCCAACACCTTTTATTTTTACTAATTTTGCAATTTTAATATCATATGAATCTGTGCTTGTTAATATATTTGGTTCTTCATTCATAATTATTTCGATTGTTTTTCCGCTAATACCGCGTCCTAATTTATTAGATGCTGACATAATAGCGGGTAAAGTTGCTGTTGCAATTTTAGTAGAAATAGACAAAATAAATTTATCAGCTAATGTTTTAAATCCTACACTTACAAAATCGGATTTAGTCATATGTATAATCTTGGAAATACTATCAAATCCTGCATCCATTATTCGTTTAATATTACCTTTTGCCAAGCCTTCAACCTCTAATTCTACAAAAAATGCAACTATATTTTTCTCCAATACTTTCGAATCGGAATCTAAATCATCTAATATAATATCTACATGTGAATCAGTCCAATGATATGGCTGTTGAGGCATTAGTGGATTTTCAGATGGTTGCACAATTGACTGAATATATGGTATAACATCTCCACTGCGAATAAGTTGAATTAATGCACCAACTCCAATTCGGTTTTCTTCAATAAATTTACCATTGAAACCAGTTGCATATTCAATGCGAACTCCACCAAGATTAATTGGTTCAATTCGAACACGTGGTTTTAAATATCCATTTTTACTGGCTTCCCATAAAACATCTACAACTTTAGCTTCAGCAATTTGATCTGAAATTACCATTTTAAATGCAAAAGCATATTCGGGGTTTCCGGAAACACGTTTATGAATATTATTATCTGTAACAATTACACCATCAACTTCATATTCATAATTTTTGCGCCAATCAAGTAATACACTTGAAAGTAGTTCATTTGTTAGTGTGTCTGCATTTTCTTGGCGAAACATAACAGTATCAAAACCCAATTCAATTAAAGTTTGTAATTGTTTGCTTGGTTTCATTTTGGGTTCAATAATCTCATATACAACAAATTTCAAATCTGAAATTCGTTCATCATGGGATTGTTTATTAATAATTCCAGCAACCATATTTCGTGGATTTGCAAATTTGTCTTTATATTTTTCTTGGAAAATACGTTTTGGAATAATAAATTCACCTCGAATAGCTAAAGATGAATATCCTGTTATTTTTGGTAAATGCATAGGTTCAATTAAATGACTAATATCTTGGCCAACTAAACCGTTGCCACGTGTATATAGTTTATATTGATTAGTCGATTTATCAGTAGTATTTAAAACATACATACCACTAACACCATCTAATTTGCATGATAATGTAAATGGACCTGTATATTTGTGTTTCCATTGAGAAAGTGCATTTGAATCGGGTTTGATTTTGTCCATAGACCACATTTCATATGGTAATTTGACTTTATTTTTACCAGAAACTGGTGCCCCAACTGCATCAATTACTGTATTTCTTGGAAATTTGTGTTCAATAAATTCTTTTAAAATATCATATTCATTGTCAGTTAATTTTGGATTATCGTTATAATATAGATGATTTGCCAAGATTAACATTTGATTGAGTTCTTGTTCTTGTAAAGATTCTAATATAGATATACCTCTTGTTTTAAAATTGGTAATATTTTGCATAGTTATATGGTCATATTCTTCCATTGGTTGTTGTTTTATATTTTGTTTTTTATGCATAATAATAATACTATCAACTGGTTGTATTCTATCACCAATCATTTTTATATTAGTTTTCATTGTTTTATTTTTATTATTTTTTGGTTTCTTGGGTTTTTCTTGTTTAACTTCTGGTGGTAAATAACCGCTAATATTGGGAGGTAATTCAATTATATTTTGTGTTTGTTCTATATAAGGTATAGTTACAGTTTTATCTTGATCATTTATTCCAAGAATGACTGAATGGCCACCAATACGTTCTTCTGGGCGTTTATATTGTAAACCCAAGAAATTAAATATATCAATTTCGGTTGTAAAAACCTCTGTAATGAGTTGTTCAGATTTTTGTTTTCCATCCATCTTAGAAAATCCATGTTCATTCATTGAATATCCCATTTTTAAAGCATGACTACGCATAACTGTATTAAATTCTTTACTACCAGTAAAATATAATACAGAAAATGGATATTCTTTTGGTAATGCATATAAAAAATCAACACGTCTTGCTACTGTTTTAGTTGGCAGTTTTGATATAACCAAACATTTATGACTTCCTCGTGATAATATTTCCAAGATGATATTTTGTTCAACCTGTTTATCTACAAATTGTTTAAATGAGTTTGGGTTTTTGGATGTAATAATAACATCTATATCACCGGATTGTTGTGAACCTCGTCGATAACTACCAACAATTTCATATTTCATAGATGGATCTGTTTTATGTATATCTTGGAAAATTGTATAAAAAATAAGATTATATTCATCAATTTCACTTCTTGGAATACGTTCTTCAATATCTTCATAATATTTTAATCCAACTTTTTGAACTGCATTCAAAACATCATCTTGTTTTTCACGTAATTGTGCTATAGAAAAAATGCCAAGTTCGACTAATTCTTTGGCTTTTTTGGGACCAATACCATATACATTACTTAAAATATATTCTGGTTTATCTTTTTCTTTTTCAATTTTATCCAAGATACCAGTATTTATATATTCTTGTAATTTTGCCAAGATTGTTTTACCAATTCCAGGTTTGTCTTTTAATTGATCAATCGATATTATATCGTGAATAAATGACATAATTGTTTCTTGGGCTTTTTTGTATGCTCGTGCTTTAAAATGTTCACCTTTCTTGGATTCAATAGTAGATAATTGACCCAATATTGCTATAAATTCTTCATTCAAACGTTTTTTTGGAATTTGATCAATAGTTTCATTAATTACTATAGGTGATTTGGAGGATACTTTAATTTTATGTTTACGCGTTATTTTTGTTTTTACCAAAGGTTTTATTACAGTTGATGATTGTAGTGATGTATCTACAACAATGGGTGATAGTTTTTCCAAGATTTTGATTTTACGTTTTTGAGTTCGAGCATGTTTACGATTTTGCAATAATTCTTCCAAGTCAAGTTTTTTAGGATTTGTTTGTTTTCTTTTTTTTTGTAATTTTGTTGATATTGGAATATCATCAAATTTATTATTCATAATAAATATATAATATAAGTATTTTATAAATAAATTTATAATTTATAAAAATTTTAGTATGTAATATTCTATATCTTCACATATTTTCAATTCTTTACATAAATTCATAATTGTTTTTTTATAATACCATTGGTTTTTGATTTGTTGTTGTAAATCTTGGAATAAATAACATTCATATATTTTTAATTGAATATCTATAATATCACAGTGAGATTGTAGATGATATTCATATATTTGGTCTTTAATTGTAATACCATCATATTTTGCTAATCCTATTCTAAAATATATTCCATAATAATTTGTTCTATCAACAAAATCACTTAAATCTTTTTTTATAAGAGGACCGCATAAAATAACATCATTATCAACTAATATATATTTTTGGCCATCATATAACTGGTCGAACTTAAATATTTGTTTGCCTCTACTTGCCTGGTTAAAACTATTATAAAAATATTTGGAATTCATTGTATTATGGTATAATATAATTGATTTATGTCTATTTGTAAAGTAATTCAATTTTACAAATAGAAATTTCTCGACTGCCTGAATCGAACAAGCGACATTTGGAGCTACAATACAATACTCTACCAACTGAGTTAAGCCGAGTAGTTTACTAGTAACATTTGTTTTCTAATAATGAAAGTTTTATTGCTGTGTGTTACTTTTGCAATGTTTAGAACTAAATAGGACTTGAACCTATAACCTCCTGATCCGTAGTCAGGTGCGCTATCCAATTACGCCATTAGTCCAATATAACAGTTCAAAGTTTCGATCTTTGGACCACTGGGTTATGAGCCCAGTGCGCTTCCTCTGCGCCAAACTGTTATTTGCGGGTAGCATTTGTTTTCTTATAATGAATTTTGTATTGCTGTGTGCTACCCAAGATAATATAATATGAATTCTTTAAGTTGTTTTGTAATATATTATTTAATATTTTTCATTTTGGTCTATATCATATTTTTCTTCAATATCTCCTACAATTTTGGTTAAATCGCCAAGTTGTTCAGAAATGGTTTTTAATTTTGTTTCAACATTTTGCAATTTTTTATATTTTTGTTGTGTTTTGCGCGTATGTGATTTATAATTTATTCTATATTTACCTGTATCATTTAAACAATCTAACCAAGTTTTTTGAGTAGTTTTAACTTTTTCTAAACATAAATCATATTTTTTATCAACTTTATCAATTTTTTTAAGTGTAGTAGACCGTTTTTTTCGAGCGTTTAATTCTTCTAAAGAAACGCATTTTCCACTAATTTTATCTTTTTTTAGTCCTTTTGGACATTTCTTAGTAGACATTATATAATGTATATACTTATAATATTTTTTGTTATATAAAAAGACTTTATATACTCCAACTTTATGCCATAAAAGATTTTTATACCGTCAAAGAATTACAATGGGTATAAAATAATGTGCAAATATTTATACTACAATGATTCGAATAACTAAAATTAAACCTGTATTATGATTTTGTTTTACACTTTTTTTTTATAAGTTTTTCTTCCATATTTACAATATTGTTTTTGAGAAAATCCTTTTCGACGATTACAAATAATACTTTTTTTATATTTTATACTCCATTTTTTATTAATCTTTTTAGTGATTTTATACATTATAATGCCCGAAAACATTTGGACATTTCAAATAATAAATGCAAATTTATATATAATTTAATGTTTGAATAATAAAATTGGCATCGTTTATTTTTTCTTGTTTTGCATATTTACCTTTTAATAATTTTTCCATTATTTGGTTTAATTGTTCCAAGGTTGCATCTAATCTTTTAATTTCACCCGTTTTAATATTCAATATTTTAAATTGTTTATTAAATTCTGGTTTATCTTTATATATAATACGCCATATCCATGCATATATTACAACTTGTAATAAATTGTCTATTGATAATTGACTAGTGCATTTTAGTTCCCAAACCGTTTTTTCAGTAATTAAATCTATCCTTCCAGAGAATCTAAATTTTGCATCTTGGCCATATATTTCCAAGATTGTTTTATCAATTAATATATGTTCATCTTCCATTGTGTAATGAATAATAGTTTTTTCAAAAATAGGTTGTTGCGAAATACCCATTTCATCAATACAATCGGGTCCAATAATTAAATCTAATCTATTTTTACATTTTTCCAAGATTTCTGTTGTTAACCAAGTATATTCATCTTGGTCAATTTGTTTTAAATTATAATATAATCTTTCATTAATTGATATATACATATTTGCCATATACAAATAATCGGATGGTTCTTTGCTTGTTGGCGACATTTCTTGGAAAATGCGTTTTAAATACATGTGTTCATGTGGTTTCATATCTTTAATTTTAGAATCTATAATATCATATAATATTGTATGACTAGAATTATTTGTATCAGTTGAATTTAATGATTCTGACCATTTTTCTTTCATAATTTCACTATAAATAAATGGTATAGCAATACCATTTAATATACTAATATCTTCATGAAATCCGCGTTTTGTTTTTATTATATTTGGTATATCAATTGACAAATCTGTATTGGTTATTTGATTAAAATCAAAATCATCATTATTTGATGGTTCGTTTATAGTAATTTCACTAATTAATGATTCATTAATAAATATTGTATCTAATAATGGAACAATATTTTCAATAACTGATTCGGAAATAAATTTAATAAGTGATGTTGGTGTTACATTATGTGTAGGTATAGTGCCTATACTCCGTTTATCCGCATCAGTTTTATTTTCAAAGAAAATTGTTTGAGGTGTTCCTTTAAAATAAATATAATCTGAACATTCATTTTTCATTTCATGATGATTTTTTCGCAAAAAATCGAGAGGCCTATCCGTAACATATTGATCATTTTCTAATAAATATAATCCATGTGTTGCTCTTGTGCAACCAACATACAGAGTATTTGGACATATATTTGTATCTAAATTACGTGCACAAAATGTAAAATAACTGTTATCAAATCCAACTATGAATACATATTTGCGTTCCATGCCTTTCACACTATGAAATGTTGAAAATACAACTTTTCCTTGAACTACGCGTTCATCCAATTTATCAGCAGTTTCAATAAGTGGAACAAATGTTGGTATAAGAGCTTCAGTTAATGCATTTTCCATTTTTCGTATATTACTATATGAACTGCTAACTGATCCACCCAATACAAAAATTTCACTGGGTAAAACGCCTTCTGATAATAGTTTTTTAATATGAAATATAACAATTTTCTCTATTTTTGAACGAGAATTTCGAATATATATAATATTTTGCCCATCTTTTATTGAAATCATCCTGGTTTTTCCAAGCATAATACAATTTACAAATTTTGACATTGGTTTAGTAATACGATATGATACTTTTAAAGTGCAATTATAAAAAATATTGGTTGATAACTTGGAATAATTTTCCCAAATCTGTTTGCCTAATGTTAAAAATCGAGTATCAGCACCTTTAAATTCATATAATCCTTGCATCCAGTCACCTAAAATGAGCATTTGAAATTGACTTGTAATTTTTTTAGTAAAATATACAATTAGTCGGTAATATAAAAGTGTCATATCCTGTGTTTCATCCAAGACAACTACATCATAATTAGTTATAGGTATTAATGCATCTAAATTATTATTTAATATATAACGTATACCAGTATCAGTATGAGCAGAACGTAAAAAGTATTTCACTGCTAAACTGTGATATGTATGAACTTCTATATTAGTTATGTCATATTCTTTGGTTTTTAAAAGAACCTCTTTTCTTAATGCTGAATTATAAGTCATTTGCAAAAATTTTTTAGTAGGCATAGCTTTAGCACATAATAATATGGTTGTTGATTTTCCAGAACCAGCACATGCATCTACAACTACATTATTACCGTTTAAAATATGATTTATAATGTGTTGTTGTTCGTCACTTGATTTATTCATATTTTATGTAAAATAATAGCTTGTATAATACTTGATATATTTTTAATTCATTATATAATATTATTTATTAGTATATTATATAATGTCAACGCGAAGATTACGTAGTCAAACGCGTTTTGAAAAATTAGTTGAATCAAGTCCAATTGGTAAACCAATTGGTTATAAAATAGAAACTCCTATAAATACATTAAAACAATTATTAACTGCATATAATACCAAAAATTTAACAAAACATGATTTATCACGTGAAATAAATAAATTATTAAAAGGATATCCTCATAAAGAATATCCTCATTTATTAGGATATTTTAGAAAAGAATTATTTAAAAATGATTTGATTATTGCACAAAAAAATAATTATATAGATAAATCAATAAATTATACAATAAAACCTATGCAAAAACAGTTATCTATGCAAAAACAGTTATCTATGCGTAATAAAATCAATAAAAATAAATCAAAAAGTAAAAATAAATCCAAAAAAATAGTTGGTAAAACAATATAATTATTTCATAATAAAATTTTTATTATATTGGATTGCTCTAAGAATACGCAATTGTTTTTTAGCTTTTATTTTAGATGTGCATTTTGAAAATGTTTTTTTAGTTTTATTGTTATATACACGGTAACAATTACGTTTGTTCACTTTTCTTGATTTATATGGCATTATATATTAAATGCTATATAAAATTTTACACTTTTTTTGTAAATTAAAATTGTGATAATTGATTACTTATAATAGTATTTGCGGATAAAAAACCAGTAGATGGATTATATGTTAATCCTGATGATATATTTTGGGGTAAATTTCCACTTGTTCCTGAAACGAATGTTGGATAATAAATTGCATTATTTGAAACTGATGTAATTCCTACATTAGTTGCATTAGTTGCACTGCCACTAATATTTAAATTACCGTTTATATTTACATTACCACTTATATCTAATACATAATTTAATAAAATATCGCTTTTACCAATAGAAACATTTCCTGATATATAATAAATATTATTAGTATTTAATTTCCAGATTGTATCTCCAATAGGACCAGTTTGTCCGGTTGGTCCGGTTGGTCCGGTTGGTCCTGTAGGTCCAGTTGCACCAGTAAAACCAGTAGGTCCTGTAAAACCGGTAGGTCCTGTTTCACCAGTTTGTCCAGTTACACCAGTTGCACCAGTGTGTCCAGTATATCCTGTAGGTCCTGTTGGTCCAGTATATCCTGTAGGTCCTGTTGCTCCGGTTGCACCGGTTTGTCCTGTAGATCCAGTTGCACCAGTTGGTCCTGTTGGTCCCGTTTCACCAGTTTGTCCAGTTGCGCCGGTTGGTCCTGTTGGTCCAGTATATCCTGTAAAACCAGTTGGTCCTGTATATCCCGTAGGTCCTGTTGGTCCAGTATATCCTGTAGGTCCAGTTGGTCCTGTTGGTCCAGTATATCCTGTAAAACCAGTTGGTCCTGTATATCCCGTAGGTCCTGTTGGTCCAGTATATCCTGTAGGTCCAGTTGGTCCAGTATATCCTGTAGGTCCAGTTGGTCCAGTATATCCTGTAAAGCCGGTTGGTCCGGTTTCACCAGTTTGTCCAGTTGCACCAGTTGCACCGATTGGTCCTGTTGGTCCAGTATATCCTGTAAAACCGATTGGTCCTGTAAAACCGATTGATCCTGTAAAACCGATTGGCCCTGTTTCACCAGTTTGTCCAATTGGTCCTGTTGCACCAGTTTCTCCAATTTGTCCAGTTGCACCAATTTGTCCAGTAGGACCGGTTCCAATTGGTCCAGTTGCACCAGTTTCTCCAATTTGTCCAGTTGCACCAATTTGTCCTGTAGGACCTGTTCCAATTGGTCCTGTAGGTCCAGTTTGTCCAGTAAAACCAGTCGGTCCAGTTGCACCAGTAAAACCAGTAGGTCCAGTTGCACCAGTAAAACCGGTAGGTCCAGTTGCACCAGTAAAACCTGTAAAACCGGTTTGTCCTGTAGGTCCAGTTTGTCCAGTTGCACCAGTAAAACCTGTTGCACCAGTAAAACCCGTAGAACCAGTAAAACCGATTGCACCAGTAAAACCAGTAGGTCCAGTAAAACCTGTTGCACCAGTAAAACCTGTAGGTCCAGTAGATCCTGTAAAACCTGTAGATCCTGTAAAACCAGTTTGCCCAGTTGCACCAGTAAGACCTGTTGCACCAGTAAAACCAGTAGGTCCAGTAGGTCCTGTTGCACCAGTAAAACCTGTAGGTCCAGTAGATCCTGTAAAACCTGTAGAACCAGTAAAACCTGTAAAACCAGTTTGCCCAGTTGCACCAGTAAGACCTGTTGCACCAGTAAAACCAGTAGGTCCAGTAGGTCCTGTAGATCCGGTTTGTCCTGTAGATCCAGTAAAACCGGTTGCACCAGTAGGACCTGTTGCACCAGTAAAACCAGTATATCCAGTAAAACCGGTTGCACCAGTAAAACCAGTATATCCAGTTTGCCCAGTTGCACCAGTTTGCCCAGTTGCACCAGTTTGCCCAGTTGCACCAGTTTGCCCAGTATAACCAGTAAAACCTGTTGCACCAGTAGGTCCTGTTGGACCAGTTTGCCCAGTAGAACCAGTAAAACCTGTTGCACCAGTAAAACCGGTAGGTCCAGTAGAACCAGTAAAACCTGTAGGTCCAGTAAAACCTGTAGGTCCAGTAAAACCTGTAGGTCCAGTAAAACCTGTAGGTCCGGTTTGTCCTGTAGAACCAGTAAAACCAGTAAAACCGGTAGACCCAGTAGGTCCAGTAAACCCTGTAGAACCGGTTTGTCCGGTTGCACCAGTTGGTCCTGTACCAATAGGTCCTGTTTCACCGGTAAAACCGGTAGGTCCAATAGGTCCCGTAGATCCAGTTTCTCCAGTTGGTCCAGTAGATCCAGTAGGTCCAGTAGGTCCAGTAAAACCGGTTTCTCCTGTTGGTCCTGTACCAATAGGTCCAGTTTCACCGGTAAAACCAGTAGGTCCTATAGGTCCAGTATATCCAGTAGATCCCGTAGATCCAGTATATCCAGTAGATCCAATATTTCCAGTATGACCAGTATGACCAGTATGACCAGTATTACCAGTAGGACCAGTTGGTCCAATAGGACCAATTGCACCAATAAGACCATTTGCACCAACTACTCCAGCAGGTCCAATGCCTCCAATAGGTCCAGCTTCTCCCATACTACCAGCTGGACCTATAGGTCCAGTTGGTCCTATAGGTCCAATAGGACCGGTAAATCCAGTATCTCCAACTACAGTTATTATATTTAATTGTGAATTTGCCATATACTTATTTTCTAATTAGAAAATAAATAATACATTTACACTTAAAAAAAATCATATTTTGAATATGTATATATGGCTACAGAATTGGATTTAGATATAAATAATTATAATATATCAGATATTGAACAATTTTTCAAATTTAACTCAAAAAGTAAATATGTAGAAAGTGATATTGAAAAACGTGAATATGAAATTCGTGAACAACTTTTATCAAGTGGACATATAAATAAAAAATTAAAATCTGATTTGATTCAGTTTTTAAAATTAGCAAAACAATGGTTAATAGATATAAAGTGTAAAAAAAATAATCCAACATCTATTCCAAAAAATTTTCGGTTAGATACAGATAATTATCCTGGTTCAGAAATACCACCTCAAAGAGAAGAAAATTTAATTGAACCACCAAAACCCCAATTTATTTATACACAACCCAGTGAATATTATCCAGGTGTTCTAAATCCTTTGGATAAACGTATTACTAAAAAAATATTATGCATAGATACACTTTTTAGACCTAATTATGATAAAACCAAATCATCCGATTTTATATATACATTACCATATTCATTAAATAATGTAGTATCAATGCAATTGATTGCATCCGAAATACCCAGAATGTGGTATTCATTTTCATCAACTAATAATAATAATTCATTTACACTTGAATTATTTAATCTTTGTAAAACAAATCAACAGGGGTTTCGTCTTGATAATTCCGGAAATATGATATTATATGCATCACCACCAAATCCAAGCACATTTATGAATTATAAATATACATTTACATTACCAAATGGTAATTATACTGCTCCTGAAATGGTTTTTGCTTTAACTAATTTATTTTCTGGAACATTAACCGATGATTATGGTGAAATATCTGGTGCATTAAAGTGTTTTATAATTGAAATAGATCCTAAAACAACCTGTACAATTATTCGAGTTCTTAATGAAATTAGTGAACCAAGTATGGCTGGATCAGCATATACATTTTTTCCATATTATGCGGAATCCGAGTTTTATTCACCTGATTTTTATTTTACGCTTACTTTTAATTCGGATCCAACTATTCCATTATATAAAAGTTTAGGATGGATGTTAGGATTTCGAAAAGCGAAATATACAATTAATTCATTAAACACACGACTTGATAATATAAATTTACCAAGCGCATGTTTTTTTGAAGGATATATTCAAAGTGAATCATCATATGGTTCAATGTTAGACAATTATATTTTTTTAGAAATTGATGATTTTCATAACAATTTTCCAACAGATACTATTATTTCTATGAATAATGATACATCTTCTTATTTAGGAAAAAATATAATGAATCGCATTTCATTAACAAGTAACCCAAACACAGTATTAGATAATAATTCGGCTGATAGAATTTCTAAAAAACGCGAATATTTTGGACCAGTAAAAATTGAAAAGTTGCGAATTCGACTATTAAATCGGTTTGGTGATGTTTTAGATATGAATAAAAATGATTATTCAATTGTTTTAGAAATAAATCAACTTTATGCTTCTTAGAAATATTTAGGAAATTGTAGTAAAACATTGGAATTGTAGTTTTTTTAAAAAATGCGTTAAAATTGTATTTACAATTATAAAATTTGTAAATTAAATAATGTTTTAATAATATATAAAATGACGGATTTTGTTTTAACTAAGTTTGAGTCTCAATTTACTATGGGATTATCTGGTGAAATTTACAGTCAAGCTGTTGCACCACTTGATGTAAGTGCAACCGCAGTTTTACATGTTACTTTGCAACAAATGAAGGACACCTTCAAGTTTCAAACCGATGCATCAAATGTAGATGATATCTCGGCATCTGATTTGAAATATTACGTATATAAATCTGCATTTCCAACTCTTAACCCATCATTGGCTAAGATGAATGACACTTTATCTGTAAACCCAATTTTAACTAAAGGATCTGATAATGTAAATTACGCTACTGGTGTAATGAGAGTTGAAGATGATTATGTTAGATATCTTGCTCTCAGATTATTTAATACTGCATATGGTGTTGATTTATTTAGTAATGTAGATGAACTTATTTCAGATTTATCCAATAAAGGTGAAACTGCATGGACAGCAATTGTTGCAATTATGACAGCAGTTGATGTTATTGATGGAAGTCATAATTCAATTGCAACGGATGCATCGGGTGTCAAGTATATGACAGAAACTAATACAACTCATGACAATTTAACCCGTGAATTAATGAAACAAATGCTTGTGTCAAATAAATCAAGATTTGTCAATATAGCTGCTGGAGGAGATTTAATACAATCTCTTCCATTTGTTGCCAATGATACTATTAGTTTTAAATTAACAATTAACGCTGCAACTGATCAACACTTGCTTACTGGTCTAGGAAGTGCAATTCCTGCACGTTCATATGGTGTTAAGATTGTTATTGATGCATAATAAACTTGTGGTATTATATTAGGGAATTTATATTTATATAAACATGTATAAATATAAAAATATGGTATTGTAATTTTTAATTATTATCCATTACTTGCGTCATATTTACAAAAATATTTATTATATCTAAATAATAATCTAATGATGCTGTAATAAAATCACCAAAATAATTGCGTTGTATAATTTTATTTGTATCATAAATAATAAATAATGAAAATAAACCCAATGAAAATATAGCAATCCATTGTGCATATTTTGAATAATTTCCCATAAACATAAATACTACACGTATAATAATAAGACATAATAATGCAACCAACAATATACCACCAAATGTGTTGCTTAATTTTATACCAAATAAAATGAGTAAAATACCAAATATAAACATGCTTGAAAATATACCTATTGTTCCCGCAATAGCCATTTGTATAATTGCTGGGTCAACCACATATTTTAAAAAAGACAATAGATAACCCTCCATAACAGATAAAATGGTAAATAATAATATTTTTACCCAGATAGGTATATCAGCCATCATAAAAGATATTAACACTATAGATAACACAAAAAATAAAATAAAAAATAATATAGATACCGGTTTTTTTGTTTGTTTTCCATCAGCATCTTTATGTGCATTTTCCATTACATAGTAAGTAATTCCTAATTGCGCAATAAGAGTTGCAAATACTAATGTAAGAAAACTCTTTTTTTCTTCTAATAACGTAATGAATCTTCCTGATTTAATATTACTGAAAAAAGAAAGCGCATTGCCTTTTCCACCAGATTGAGTTTTAATTGTATTGAAATATGAACGAACCATTTTATATAATATAATTATATTTTTATTGGATAAATATATGTAGTTTCTTTGCAAAAATCATATACAACCATAAAGGTATAAACCACTGAAGATTTAAAACGGGACACTTTAGTGTCTCGTTTTTACATCTTGAGGGTCATACGTCAAAAACAAAAATGGAACTTTGTTCCATTTTAATTCTTCGACGGTATAAACCAGTTGGCTTGGATTTACTTTATAGCAGTAAGAACATTATACAGCACAGATAATAATGCTGATTCCAATATATTTTCAGTATAATGTTCTATAATATATTTAGGTTTATCTAAAATAATGTATAATTAAATGAATACATTATTTATAAGCATTATGAGTAAAAAAACATCATTTACAAATATAAATACATCAATTTCACCATTTGCTCAAGCTTTTTCGGATTGTTCAATTGCACTTGGATATTATACGAATTTAGCAAATGCATTAACTGCTATAAATCAATTAATTTCAGATTTTTCTGTAGGTAATTTTAATGGTGTAACTAATTTTTTAACATTGGCAAAATATAATCAATTGAGTTTAATATTTAATGGATTACAAAAAAATGCAACTAAATATGGTGACTATGAAAAATTGCGTGTAAATATTGTAAGAACAATTCAAGGACTTATGCAAACTATACAATTATATCTTAAATTAGGAAATATGCAAAATGAATTGACTGCATGTCAAGCAACTGCATCTATTCTTACCGATATGGCAAAATTACAAGACTATATTGAAACCTTAAAAGGTTCACGACAATTGTTTCCAGATAGTAATATTACAGTTATTTCTGCTACAATTAAACCGCAATATTCCGAATATATTAAACGATTTGGATATCCAGCAAGTGGTATATTTGAAGTTGATAAATTATCGGAATGTATTAATTTTGTAAATCAATTAAGTTTAGCAACTTAATATATATGTTATTTTCACGTTCTACCAGTGATTATATTGAACGCAAAAAATATCAAAACTATAAAAACGGCGGATTTGTGTCCAAAGAATCGAGTAATCAAATGCGCGTTCTTAAGATTAAAACAATTTTAAATAGTTGTAGTATAAATAATGATGGAATTATTATACCCGCTACATGGAGTAATATTCCAATAACCTCTGAATTTACGAGTTGTCCTATAGCACATATTGTAGATGAAACTTATATAAAACCTTTACTAAAAACATTACCCATGAGAACAGTTGAGCCTACTAAAAAAATTCATCCTCCTGAAAATCCGTGCAGTTCATATAATAAATTTCAGTATAATTTAAAATTATGCAAACGGCAAGTTAAAAAGTTTCCTCTAACTTTTGCAGCTACAATTAATTATCCGAATTATTCATTACCATTAAATTGCAATTTTGCAATGGTTTTAGATTTACCTACTGATTCAACTGAAACAGTCGATCAATAATTATTTATATTATCTAAACAATGTATATAATTCATGTCAATTGCTATATTAAAACGAAAAACTCAAGCAAAATATAATAATTCAAGTGTTGGACAATCACAATTTTCATTGAATGGCACTCATAGAAATCAAGGATATGTAGGACAAACAATGCTTTCACGCAGTTTACCAAGATCATTAATGAATGGCAATGTTTTGCGTGGACATGGTGGTTGTTGCGGTTATTATCCAGTAAAACCAATTGTTCAATCTGGGGTTAATTATCAAGAGGATTCACGAGTTGTAAAACCATCAGTTCTAAATACATCTGGCATAATTGAAAAAAAATATATTGGTGAATGCGTTAAAGGTATTGTTTGTGACGGATTACTAAAACGCATAAATCATGTAATAAAATCCGATAGTAATCATAACAATAATACTCAAGAATGGTATATTAAAAATGTGGCAAATAATGCCGTAAAATGCGATTCAATAGTTAAACCGGTGCCACTTAAATATACAAGTTATATTAATAATTGTGAACTTAAATCATGTGCAATTACTAAAACAAATAAACAATCTGGTATACCAATGTCATCGGGAGAATATATTATATATATAAATAATGGATGCACAATAAATGATATTGATCCATCGGGAAATAATAATAATAGACGAAATGGAATGCCATTTGCATGTTAAATATATATAGTTTATTACACTATATACTAACTTTATAACAATTTTGATTTTTGCCATTCTAAAAATCCTATACTTTTTTCTAATGTAAATGATGAACCAAGATGTTGAAATGCAATATCATATGCTTTTTTTTCTTTTTTACTAAGACTTTCTATGTATAAAAGTTTTAATTGTTCAATTGTGGTTTTAGTAATATTTGACTCCATAATATAATATTGTAAGTTTAATATTATATTATTTATTATAAACAACAATAATCAATTTTATATAAGTAATTTAGAGTTCTTGTAAAATGGTTGGTTTATTATATGATTTGAATAATTTATAGTTTATTTTACTTTTATCTATTTTGATATCATTTTCAAATAGTTCATTAAATACAGTTGGTTTTACTGCAGTTGGAATAGTTGTATCATTTATTGTAAATTTTTTATTAATTGGTATTTTTTGTGTAAATGAAAAATTAATAATTTTACCAAGATTAATAAATTTATTCATAGTATACAAACTATCATTTTTATTGTTAGCAGTTTTGGTTTCATCAATTTTTGTATTATCATGTATTATAGTTGAATAATTTTTAAATTTTGCTAATCGTGCATTTGCCATATTTGGTATTTTTTGTTTTACTAATTTGCGTTTTGTTTCTTCTTCTGTTTTTTCTTCGTCCATTAATATTTTAGTAAATGGTGATGGAGTAGTTAAAATATAATCATCTGTAAAAAAATCTCGACATGAAAAATATACGCAATATTTCATAGCAGCTATATTTAATAAATTATATGTAATTGTTTGATCAGAATAATAGGCAAACCCTTGTTTAAAAATGTCATAATACATGACTATATTTCCTCGGGGTGTTGTTTCATATAAAATGTTTTTACGCCATTTTGTTTCGTATTCATTGTTTGGATTTTTTAATTGTTCCAAGAGTTCTTTTCTGTTATATAATATTGCATCTATATTTGAATTTGAATTTGATTGATCAAATGTTTTCATAAATTTAATTAAATATGATGATTCATATTTTTCTATTTCAGATTTAATTTTTATAGGCGGGACTATTTTTGTATTAAATTGGGGTAATTTAAATGCATTTATTATTTTTGTAAATAGAAAAAGCATGTAATAATAAAAATATTGTAGTGTATAAAATATATTCATTTATAATTTAATATATTTTATATAGATGTTATTTTATATATTTATTTATAGTATATAATAATTACAAATTTGGCGGTGTAACTATGATATTTCGTTTAATCTAACTTCCAATAAATTTTCCATTTCTTTTTCTAATAATGGCACCATAATTTGTTCATAACTTTTATTTGGATTATCTGGATGTAAACATACCAAAAACAGTCCTACTACTTTTTTTCCATATTTGTGTTCCAAAATTGTTTTATACATATTTAATTGCAAAGCATAATGCCAAAAATTTGTATCAGGCAAATGTTTTATACATGCAGTTTTTGCAGATTTTCCAAAATTGTTATCATATGTGATTTCTTTGCATCGTTTCCAATCATAAATCAATAAATCGCCATTTGGCAATTCAAATACCATATCAATAGATCCCGATATTTTGTATTCTTCATAATAAACGATCCATTCAGTGCGATATGGTTTTAAATTTTCATTGTCTTTTGCAAATTTTTGGAAATATTGATATTCAATACTATCATTTTCTATAGTCATTTCATTATAATAACATTCAATATCATAATGCATATTGGTTCCGGCACTTGCTGCACAGTCGCGGTTTTTATCCCAATCTGCTTTAATTTGGTCTTTTGTCATACCATAATATTTATATGTTGGATCTTTCATTTTTTTACCACGAATCATTGAATTAATAATTGTATCTGCATTGAATTCCTCAAAATGATGATGATTCCATGTAGTAACTGATGTATACCCTTTTTTACCGTAAACAGTATAAATATGTGGTCCTTCATCAAATGTAATAAATTCATCCCTTGGATGAGCATTTTTTTTAGCTAATAAATTTGGTGTAATTTTGTGAGTCATTTGTTATAAAATTATAAAGAGTTATTATTATATTGATTAATAATAATATAATAATAAATTCAATTTTACACCTTTGAACAATTAAAACCTCAAATTTTTTTGTCACGGTGTTTACTCTTTTTAGAAATATATTTGTTATAATGGGGTTAGAACCAGTGGGGTGTGCCTCCCTGTAAACCATTTTTTTAATTCTGAACACCGTTTTTCAAACGACATTTTTCCCCCTGTAATTTTCATCATATATATAATATTTTTATCATTTTCATCTTCATTGCTATAAATTTTATTTATATTCTCCTGTTGAAAATTCGAATATTCTTGTAAAAATCTATGAGAAATTCGAGTAATTAATCTTTCAAATAATGCATTTTCCATAGTTTTCCAAACTGGTTTTTGTAATTCATTATCTTTTTCACTATTATTTGTCAAATCCACATTTTTAGAATATACATATATTGCATTTGGTTTTTCTGTAAATGTTCGCATAGGCATATTTGTTTTTTCAAAATTGATCAAATCCGTAATATACATTTTTATACCAGAAATTAAATCTTCTTTAAAAACACATTCTAAATACTCTGGTTTAATCTCGCGTTTTACCATTATCCAGTCTTCAAATGACTGGATCGGCATAATGGTTGAACTATTTAAATTTTCTATAATTGATTTTTTTGTTTTTTGATTTGATGAATTTTTCATTCTATCAATGTCTTTTTGTAATTTGCAACATTGAACGGATAATTGTTGAACTAACTTATATAATTCTTGTTGTGTAGGCAAATGTTCAAATGTTTCCAAATCGCGGTCTTTTTCACGTTTTTTTTTATAAAAATATTCACATGTAATTATATGCTGGTCATATAAATCTCGAAATTTAAATGTTCGATTACAATATTCACAATAATTTGTCATTATTTATTTTGAATTTTAATAATATTATATTATAGCATTATATTATTAATCAATTTTTTATGAAATTGAATTTTACTTCACCCAGATCTAGTCAAGTTCCTATAGTAGTTCAATTTGTAAATACACCGCACAAACCAAAAGCATCTCTTATTCAACAACCCTCTCAATATACTTATAATTCCAATATGATTAGTCGGATTCAAAATGGCGGAAAATGTTTAGCATGTAATAAATAAATATAAATATATATTATAATGTTTGCAAAACTATTAAAATCAAAACCATTACTTATTTATTTATTTGGAGTATTGTTTATTTTAATTGGCGTATATTTTGGATACCAATATTATGTAAAAAATGTTGTTGAAATTAAACAAGTATCAGACAGTGATATTCAAAAAAAATCAGACGATAATTCAGACGATAATTCAGATAAAAAAATAGAAAAACCTGCTTATACACAAAATAAAATAACATCAATTTTACCTGTTGCAGCAATATCAAGTGTTGGACCACAAACTGTTGGAATTGCATTTAATTCTGATAAAGAAATTGAAGGAATGGAAAATAATAATGAAACCGACAATGAATCAAAAAAATCATCAATTAAAACATATAAGTTTTAGACCATTTATGATTAAAAATACAATATATTATAATATATAATATATTATAGATGAGTAAATACAACGATAATAATAGTTTTTTAGAACCACAAGTAAATCAATATGGACGAAATATGGTTATGACAAATGTAACTCGCGAAATAAAACGCAAATATATAAATATTGATACAAAATTTAGAGATGAATATAATAGTTCCAGTTTGGCAAATTATATGATTACATTGCCCGAACGTATTACAAATGTTAAAAGTATTATAGTTTGCAATGCTGAAATACCACTAACATATTATAATATTTCTGAAAACTTGGGAAATAATCATTTTACTATAATATATGATGGTGTTTGCAAAACTGTAATTATTCCAGATGGTCAATATACATCTAATGCTTTATCTAATGCAATTAATACACAAATACAATTATTATCTACTAATTATAAAACATTAATATATGATGTATCTGGTAATAAATCTGTATTTAACTGTTCGAGTGGTTCAGTTGTAATAAATTTTGACATGGATTCAACTGGAATATTTGATAAATTCAATTTTAAATCTAAACTTGGATGGTTGCTTGGATTTCGAAAACAATCTTATACTATTACAACTGAAAAAACAAAGTCTGAATGTTTAATTGATTTAAATGGTCCAAGATATTTATATTTAATTATTGATGAATTTTCGCAAAATAATACAAATTCATTTATATCACCTCAAGCTGGATTTTTAATGAACAAAAATATATTGGCGCGTATTACAATTAATTCAACCACATTTTCAAATGGTTCAATATTACCAGCAAACAATTTTAATGGATATTTATTAACAGACCAACGTAATTATAATGGAATTATTGATATAAAAAAATTAAATATTCAATTAGTAAATGATATAGGAAAAGTTATGGATTTGAATGGAATGGATTTTTCATTTTGTTTAGAAGTTACCCAAGATTAAGGAAACATATGGTTTCCCCATAAAATTGATTTAGTTTATTAAAAATAATTATTCAGTATTCTGCGTATAAATATTATTAAAATGTCTTCTCAAATTGAATTTTCAGAAATTACAACAAAAGTAATCGATTATTTGGATGAATATAACTTAAAATATATGACGGGTTATTTCATAAAAAATTATATTATAAAATCAGGTTATTGTGTTATTTTATATTTATTTAATGCAATTTGTTTATTTATTAGGTATGTAATTAATCTATATTATAATGGAATGGATATACAAAATAAAGTTAATTGTATGGGATTTACTTTATTTACAAAAGTCAAACATGTGCGTCCATTTTTGGAAATTATTGCAAAAGCACCAAAATTCTTATCATGGCTTAAAGGAATTAAATTGTCAAATGTGCATATTGAAAATATTGAAATTATGGATGTGAATTTCTTTTGTTCTACTGCTGACCCAAATACAGTTGATCCGAAATGTCTTGAATTTTTGAAAATAAAATACAATGCTTTTGATAATGTTGATGGCATTGTATTAATTCATGGACCATGTGCAGTTATATGTCCCGTAATTGAGGATGAATCTGGTAATGAATTTATTATGACTGTTGAACAATTTAGAATGCCAATGAGTAATTGTATTGAAGAATTTTTGGTTGGAATGTGTGATGAACATGAAATCGAAAATCCAAGAACTGGTAAAACAACATATCGTAATTTACCATTACTTAATGATGTTTTAGTTAAAGAATTAAAAGAAAAAACCGGATTAATATTAGATGTATCTGATCCAAAATTATTTTATTTAGGTGATATTATGTTATCACCTGGATTGTTAAATGAAAAAGCCAAGATATTTGCATGGTATACAAAATTAACAAATGAAAAAATTGAAGAAATGTTGGCAAAAGAACATGTCGAATCTGGAACAAATGAAAGAATACGTTTACATTTATATCCTATTGAAGAATTTCATAAAGAGTTGCATCGAATTGGTGATGCCAAAACTGAGATTGCATTTATTAGAATGTTAAATATGAATGAGTTTGATCCTGATGATGATTTATCCGATGAAGATTATGTTGAAGAAACCGATGATGACGATGACGACGATGATGACGATGATGACGATGACGAAGATGACGATGATGATGACGACGATGAAGACGACGATGAAGACGACGATGAAGACGATGATTTCTGTGAATCAGATCATGAAGATATGCGAGAATTATATATAAAAGAACAAAAGGAAGAAGAACAAGAAGAACAAAAGGAAGAAGAACAAAAGGAAGGTCAAGAAGAAGAAGAACAAAAGGAAGAACAAATACTATATGTATTTGTTCCAAATGACGGCGATGAATTTGATGAATTATTGCAAATTCGTAAAATGTGTAAAAATAACACAGATCTTAAATTGGATTAGTCAGAAAATTATTTTGTAATTAATATGTAAAACTTTTTTTACATTAACATTCTTTATCGGTCATTGACCACAAAGAATGTAAATCCGCTGTTATGTTTGCACGAAGGATTGAATTCCTCGTTGGTTTAATTTTTTAATGTTATAAATTCCATAAATATTTGATAAATTAAATTTTTGGATAAAATTGATATAACCCAAGAATAATATAATATATAGTATTAATCTTATATATTATGACAACGCAAATACTATCGCAAGAACAACAATATGCTCTTGACCATTATAAAAAAGGAAACAATTTATTTATTACAGGAAGTGCCGGAACAGGAAAATCGGTATTAATTAAAAAAATATATGATGATGCAATTCAACGAGGTGAAAAAATACAAGTATGTGCTTTAACTGGATGTGCCGCTCTTTTATTAAATTGTAATGCAAGAACACTCCATTCTTGGAGTGGTATTAAAATTGCAAAAGGTTCTAAAACTGATGTAATTGCATCTGTTTTTCGAAATAAACAAGCAATTAAAAATTGGAAAAAAGTTAAAATTTTGATTATAGATGAAATAAGTATGATGTCTATGAAAATATTGGATATCATTGAAGAATTAGCTCGAGCAATACGTTTAAATCCAAAACCATTTGGCGGAATACAAGTGATATTTACTGGAGATTTCTATCAATTACCTCCAGTAGAAACATATGGTGAACCAGATACTGCTGCATTTTGTTTTGAATCCAAACAATGGTCCAAAATATTTGAACCTGAAAATCAGATTATATTGCAAACTATTTTTAGACAAACTGATCCTGTTTATCGCGAAATTTTGAATCAAATACGTATTGGCCAATTAGATAAAGAAAAAATTGAAATCTTACAACAATATGTTGGACGTGAATTTTGTTCAGAAGACCATGCTGGTTGTTCATTACCAAAATTATTTCCAATTAGATCAAAGGTAGATTTGGTTAATGCAACAATGTTTGCAAAACTCAAAGAACCTGAACATGTATTTGAGTGTATAAGAAAAACGGATTGTAAACTATGGATAGAAAAAGAAACTGCAATTCCCCAAGAAATCTTGGAAAAATGTGATGGATTAAGTGCACAAGAGGTTGAATTTGAAATTCAACAATTAATTCAAAGCACACAATGTGTGCAAATATTGCGATTAAAAAAAGGTGCTGCTGTAATGTGCACAGTAAATTTAGATATGGATCAAGGTATTTGTAATGGATCACAAGGTGTTGTAATTAATATAGTAAATGATGTGTTGGGACAAATATGTCCAATTGTGCGATTTTCAAATGGTTTAATAAAATCAATGATAGTTCAATATAAACAATCTGATGATTATCCAGCTATTGCTCTTGGATATATTCCATTATGTCTTTCTTGGGCAATGACTATACATAAAATACAAGGTGCATCTTTAAAAATGGCGGAAATTGATATTGGAAATAGTATATTTGAATATGGACAATCCTATGTGGCACTTTCGCGTATAGAGTCTTTAAATGGATTGTATTTATCTGGATTTAAACCGGAAAAAATTAAGGCGAATCCAAAAGTTAACAAATTTACGGAAAACTTGCGGTTCCCTCATCCATTACATGTAACAATTGATGATACTATTATAAAACCAGTTGAACAAAAAGAGAATAATTTTGAAGAATATAAATATATTGAAAAATCAAAAGTTTCTGAAAATTCTACCGTAAAAGTAATTCGGTTATAAGGGAGGGGCTTATGGTTCCCCTTTAAAATATTCAGATTTAGATAAAAAATGTTTTGCCACATTTGCACTATGGTAGTTTTTATTCCATCCATGATATACCGCCGCCCCATTTTCTGGAACTATATTATAATATATCATTTCTTCAAATTCGATCGATAAATTGATTCGATTATAAATATCTGGCATTGTTTTTTGCAATATTTCACATGCAAATATAAAAAAAACGTCTTCATTTAGGCTCGAATCATATTCAGTTTGAATAAACGAATTGTTTTCCGGCAATATTGTCTTCATTTGTTTAATGTAATTATTAATTTTTTGTATGTCTATTTTTTTAAGACAATCCAACATTGCTGATTTTTTACGCAGTGAAAATCCGCCGTTTATTGTCCCACTAAAAAATGTTTTAGTTCTTGGCACATATACATTAGCTCCTGCAAAATCATAATTTAAAAACGATTCATCAAACATTTTAAACATTATACAATCTTTTTGAAATATGGCAATATGTTCGGTTGGCATTGAATCCCAAAATTGTTGAGATAAAAATATTTTATTATATGTTGCAATGTTAATATTTGGTATTAATTCTGAGTCATAATATATCATACTTTCGTCGATTTTTAAAAATAATGCGTTTGGAAATGTTTCTTGAATTTTGTTTTTATATATTGAACTGCTTATAATTAATAAATTCCAGTCTTTTGGGCCCATATAATACATGAAATTTTTAATAACGGATTCCATTAATTCGTCATATCTTGGGTCAACAATAACCGCTGTTTTATTACTAAGTTTATTTGGATTAATAATCGGGTTATATAAACTATTTGTAAGTGATTGTTTTAGTGCATTTTCATATATATGCGCTGATTTATGATTTCTTGCCATAACGTATTTTATTATATTTTCATAATTTTATATAATTTATTATATATATTATAATGGTTGCTGGGTCAATTTTACCGGTTGCTATACATAAAAATAAATTGTATTTTTTATTCGGTCGCGAAGGCTCAACTGATGAAACGCCTGGTTGGTCTGACTTTGGTGGTGGTATGGAAAATGGTGAAGACCCATATAAAACTGCTTTAAGAGAGGGAGGCGAGGAATTGACTGGATTTTTAGGGGATGATAAAGATATAGAAACCTTGATTAAATCGGGGGGTGGGTTTTATAAATCAGTGCATGGTGAGTCGTATAATATTCATATTTTTTTATTGGATTATGATGAACATTTACCTGTATATTTTAATCGCAATCGGAAATTTTTAATGAAACGAATGGATAATGCATATTTAAGTAAAACCAAGCTCTTTGAAAAAGCGGAAATTGGATGGTTCACTGTCCAAGATATGCGAAAACGGATTAAGGAATATCGCAGTTTTTATCAAGAATTTGTTTTGGAATTATTGGATGAAATGCCTAAGATTGAGGCATTTTTGCGTAAAAATAACCGAAAAAAAATGAGAAAAACTCGAAAAAATACATCTAAAAAACTTGAAATAATCGGTAATTGATTCTATAATTATATTGATATAGAATATATAATGTCTGGCTATATTGAGTTTAGTAATCCTATGTTTTATCAATTTACTAAGACAGTCCCTATAACGAAGCCGAATATGAAGATGCCATTATTTTCAGATAATTCAAAAGTTTGTTATAAGAACCACAGTTTAGCAAGTTGTGGCGTAGGAAGTGTTAGAAATTCGTCACGTAAAGCACATAAAACGTAAGTCCATTTTCTTGGATTTATTGCGATTTATTGAATATTTTTACAGATTGAAAATATGCAATTAGGTTATTGCGTTTACTATTATAAAGAATATCCATCTGAATTTATTATACTATTACTAACTACACTTTTATTAACTAATAAATTTTTATATCTTAATATACTATCATGGTAAACTACTAAAGCATCATTTTTGTTCAAGATTTTGCCAATAGTAACCTCTTTTTTTTCTAAATCTTTATATCGACTAAAAAAATAAATGATCTTGTCAATAGTATGTTGTGGTATATCTGAAATGCAATTTATATTTTCGTATATTGGGTCAATTTTACTAATTGGACATACAATCATTTTTGGATCAATGCCATGATCATCGATTGTTTCTAAACATCCTAAAATTTTACATTTGATTGAACATCCAGGAATAAGTTCATCATCCATAAGAACAATTACGTCTAAAGCATCTCCATCTAAACTCAGTGTTTTTGAAACAAATCCGTAATTGAAAAAATAGTTTAATGGTGTATGTAATATGCGGTCACATTTTAACATTTTAGTTTCGGTATCATACTCATATTTAATATGAGAATTCTTGGGAATTTCAATAATAACATCTATTGAATCATTATTCATTTATACTATAATTGTAATTAATTAATTACATTTAACTGCAACATAATTTATTTGTTTTTGTTCAAGTTCCAAGATTTGAAATGGTTTTCTATATTAAAATCTACTATTATTTTGTAAAAATTGAGTGCATTATGCATTTATAAATGAGATTTAATGTAATACTAATTTTACTGTTTACTATTTTTGTAAAAATGAAAATATATTGGAGGTTTTAGAAAAAATAAATTATAAAAACTTTTTTAAAAGTATAATAATAATATATGGAAGAAACTAAAATAGAAATTGGAAGTATAGATGGAGAGATTATTACATATAAATATTTATTTAATGAATTATTAAAAATTGAATTTTACCATTTTTTTTATAAAAAAGCTTCTTGTTCTTATATTTATTATAAATCAATAGAAGATACAATAACATTAGATCAATTTATAAATTCTAATAAAGGTACTGGTCATGGAAGACAATTATTTTGTTTTACTTTAAACTGGCTAAAACAAAAATTATCAAAAATAGAATTTGTAAATTTATCTGCTTACCCTTTAAAAATAAGTCAAGAAAAAATAAGTCAAGAAAAATTAAATTTATATTATACAAATTTAGGATTTGAAGAAATTTATAAAAATGAATTTAAACAATATATTGATATTTTAATAGAAAAATGTAAGAGTGATCACATTGGATGTGGAACACAAAAAACTAGAAGAAAAACTAGAAGAAAAACTAGAAGAAAAAAAATATATAAATTAAAAAAAAGTATCTATTAAAAGTAAAATATTTGTTGGTAATATATTTATAATTCAGTTGAACTAGTAACCATGAATTTAGTGTGTATAAAAATTGGTTCAATGAATTGTATTATAATATCCTATATAAAATTGCACATTATGTTGTTGTAAATCTATAATGGTGTAAATATACTATAATGAAATATGCAACAATTTAGTTAAATTATTTCAATTAGTTGACTACAAAAAGGACAATTGACAAACATATTATAATTGTATAATATAATATAATGGCAAATCAATCATGGAAAACTTATGGTGGTATAAATAGAATGGAAAAAATGAATTATATTACAACTAAATCAGTTATATCAAATAATATATCTACAAAAGAAGCTTATATTGGTAATTATGATATTTGCGGTTCGTTACATGTATCAAATGATACATATGTAACAAACAATTTATATATTAATGGAAATACAGATATTTCTGGTAGTTTTTCTATACACGGTAATGCATTATTAAATAATAATGCACAAATTAGTGGCAATGCATCAATTAAAAAGAATTTAGATGTATCCGGAAATACCAATATTAATGGTATTATGAATGTTTTTAATAAATTATATATTGGTTCCGGAAATCCAAATGCAAACCTTTCACCTATGTATTTATATGGTAAAAATCCAACAGATAACATAAATTCGAATAATTCAGGTATAGGATTAAATACGGTAACACCACAAGCAACATTTGATATTGTTGGAACAAATCCATCATCATTAAATGTATCTACAACTGCGCCAATAAATACAAATATTCTTGCTAAAAATATTTCTTCTCATGGTATTGTTTTATCGACAAATGATGTATCATCGTGTATTCAATTCTATAATGATAAAATAATTAATAAAATAAATAATGGAGATGCTCAAATAAAATATATGACAGGTGGTAAATTATTAATTGATGTTTCAAATAGCACAAATATAAGATCAAAATTAACAGTATCAAATCATTTGGATGAAACTAATACAAATATATTTAATGAAACTGTAACAATTTTTGATATTTCATCCGGTCCATATCTTGGAAATAATTATTATATACAATCTGAAAATTTGAATGAATATAATTCAGGTAATGCACTTACACTTGTATCTGATAATTCGAATTCAAATACATTTTTAAATATTACAACACCAAATAAAATTGGTATGTCAATTGGTGGTGGTTCATTACCTAATGATATAATGCGTTCTATTGGAATCATTTCTCTATTTGATAATTGTGGTAATTCAAATCCAGTGCAAACAATTGTATCTGGTAATATTGATGTTTTACAACGCGCAACAATCGGTATAAATAAATATAGTCCAATTACTGAAAAATATGTATTGGATATTAATGGACCGATTCATATTGATAATGGAGATATTACAAATGTATATAAAGTATCTTATACAATTAAAGATATTGCAAAATCCCCGTTAAATCAAATTCAAACGTTATGTGTATCAGTTGGTAAAAATGTTATAAGTTATTCGAATAATGGGGGTAAAATATGGAATAATTTTAATTTATTAAAAATTGATAATACCGATATAGTATTAAATTCAATATTTGTTTATGATTCAAGTAATGCAATTACTGGAGGTAATAATGGATTTACATTTAAAACAACTGATGCTGGTCAAACATGGAGTCGATTGTTTATAGGTAGAGCATCTAATATTAATTCAATTTATACTTATACAAGTGCATTACAAGTTTATTATATTATTGCTTATAATAATAATTTTATTCCTGTTAGTCCTGATAGTTTAAATAATTCAGTTTATACAATACCTTATAATGTGAATAATAGTGGAAATCGGGATGATTATTTTAATTTAATGAATATAAATAATATATGTGGTTATAGTGATATTTATATAGGTTTTGCAGGATATACAAATGATAACAGGGGGTGTATTATTATTAAAGATCTAAGTAATAATCGTTATTATTCATATATAAATAATAATACATCTGAATATAACAAAATAAAATCTACTTTTATTTCACCTAATTATATTACTGTTGCAGTTGGTAATGGAATTATTAGTTCATCTGTTGTTACCGATTATACTACAATTTGTAGTAATACGAATTTTATTAATAGATTTGTATCTGGTGTAATATTTAATGATATATACATATATGATACAAAATCGGCAGTTGCAGTTGGTAATAGTGCCGCTTTTTATTATACAAATGATGGTTATAATACTTGGAATAGTGTTCCTATTAATTTATTGAATAGTTCTGGTATTTCAAACATTATTTGCAATTTAACAAATAATTTTATTGGAGTTTATATGAATGATATTAATTCATTTGTTATAACAAGTATTGATATTGATGGATCAAGCAATATTTATTATTGTTATTTGCCAAATATTTTTAATAGTAAAAATAATAAAGTATTGGATATTTGTGGAAATATGCAAATAACGGGTGATGTAATTGTAGATAATAATGTGTATATAAAAGAAAGTATTAAAGTTGATTATGACTCATCGTTAAATGGTAATTTATTTGTAGGTTATGATTCATCATTAAATGGTAATGTTTTTATTAAAAAACATTTGACAGTAGTTATTGATTCGTCATTAAATGGTAATTTGGTAGTGGGTCACAATACATTATTAAATGGTAACTTATTAGTTATGTGCGATTCTTCCATGAATGCGAATTTGGTTGTTGGTGGTAATACAAATGTTCAAGGTAATTTATTAGTTATTCGTGATGTTTCTATGAATTCCAATTTAGTTGTTGGTGGTAATACAAATGTTCAAGGTAATCTAAATGTTAATGCAAATTTGTTTGTTTTAAAAGATGTTTCCATGAATTCCAATTTAGTTGTTGGTGGTAATACGAATGTTTGCGGTAATTTATTAGTTATTCGCGATGTTTCTATGAATTCCAATTTAGTTGTTGGTGGTAATACAACGGTTCAAAGTAATTTGATTGTTAATGCAAATTTTATTGTTTCAAAGGATGTTTCTATGAATTCCAATTTAGTTGTTGGCGGTAATACAATTGTTAGCGGTAATTTATTAGTTATTCATGATGTTTCTATGAATTCAAATTTAGTTGTTGGTGGTAATACAACTATTCAAGGTAATTTGAATGTTAATGCAAATTTGTTTGTTTCAAAAGATGTTTCTATGAATTCCAATTTAGTTGTTGGTGGTAATACAATTGTTCAAGGTAACTTATTGGTTGTTTGCGATGTTTCTATGAATTCCAATTTAGTTGTTGGTGGTAATACAACTGTTAAAGGTAATTTATTGATTGATTGTGATGTTTCTATGAATGCAAATTTGATAGTTGGCGGTATAATTAAAACTAAAAATGGAATATATACAGATACTATTTCAAATTATTCAGATTCAATTACAATTAAAAATAGTGGTAATACTTCAATACAAGGTTCATTAATTAATATTACAGGTAGTTCACAAAATTCTGTAATAAATATTGGAAAAACTAATGATATTGTCAATTTAATTGGAAATATTGTGTATATAGGAACGACTACATATAGCACTTCATCAATTCAATTAAATGATAATGTATCATCATCTTCATCAAGTGCCGGTATATATATTGGTGATAACTATAATAATAACGCTTCATATATGATTATGTCAAATGATCGAAATGGTGTATTATTAAAAGCAGCCGCATCGCAAAATGTAATAAAAATAGATACAAGTAATTTGCAAAATACAAATTATGGAAATAGTATAGTTACATTACATCCATCATCTGAATTAGATTCTAGTTTTACTATGGTATCATCTAATATAGATATAAGCAATATATTATTACGTAATGGCATAGTATCTACACTTACAAAACAAGTTATTTCAACTGATTTGGAAATATTAGGAAATTTAATTATAAATAAAAATAATATTAATCCGAATGTAATAATGGATATTAGTGGTAATGCAATTATTACACGTTTAGGATTAAATACCACAGCTATTGATAATAATGCAATTTTAGCAGTTACTGGAAATATTATACATTATTCGGGATTTATCCAGCAATTTTAGACTTTAATAATAATGTTATATAATTATTATATATCAAAATTATATAATAATGAATAACTGGTTAGATTTTTCTAATAATGCAAATAAAATTAAACAAACATATATATTAGGATTTGTAGATATAAGTGGCGGTAATGTAATTGTTCGTAATGGAAATACATATTTATTTAATTCTTTATTTGTTGCAAATGATGTTTCTATGAATTCGAATTTAGTTGTTGGTGGTAATACAAATGTTCAAGGTAATTTAATTGTTTCAAAAGATGTTTCTATGAATTCCAATTTAGTTGTTGGTGGTAATACAACTGTTCAAGGTAATTTAATTGTTTCAAAAAATGTTTCTATGAATTCCAATTTAGTTGTTGGTGGTAATACAACTGTTCAAGGTAATTTAATTGTTTCAAAAGATGTTTCTATGAATTCCAATTTAGTTGTTGGTGGTAATACAAATGTTCAAGGTAATTTAATTGTTTCAAAAAATGTTTCTATGAATTCCAATTTAGTTGTTGGTGGTAATACAACTGTTCAAGGT